>Ga0189276_10113_pt1 | contig 113380 bp, 110 predicted proteins | sample N26A31minimetaG_FD_130321 | JGI IMG/M metagenome (GOLD analysis project Ga0189276, IMG submission 130321) | Marine microbial communities from the Costa Rica Dome - N26 A3-1 mini metaG | ecosystem: Environmental > Aquatic > Marine > Oceanic > Photic zone | place: Costa Rica: the Eastern Pacific... | reverse complement strand
GGCCTGACCTGCCTAGGGCCCGGCGGGACCGTCTGTCTCCCGCAAGGCCCATCCTGTCCCTGCCCTCCCGACCAGAACGGTACCTGATCCGGCTCCCGGAAGGGCAGGCGTGGAGTATTGCTCCGGAAGCTGTGCGCCGGATTGGGAAAGGTCTTTCTCTCCTCACAAAAGGTCGTCACCCCCGATGGCCACAGGCCATCTGGGGGCCCATCTCGGGTCGGTGCGGTTGGGGGGAGGGGGGATGGTGGCAGATTCATCCCACAAACCGCGCATGACGCACTTGCCGCACCTTTCAGAGATGGGCCCCCAGACCGCTGGCGCGGTCGGGGGTGACGCCAGGGGGAGAGACTGATCTCCATCCCCCAACACCTCATCCCCGGCGGATGCCGGGGTCTCCTGCCGAAACGACGCGGAGCCAGCCGCAGGAGACTCCGGCATCCGCCGGAGACACGGAAGAGAGGGGAAACCTTTCAAGTATTGTCATCCCGGAAAGCGCCTCGCGCTTATCCGGGACCCCGCGGAGGGATAAAGCGAACGCCCTGCGTTCGCCTCGCTTCGAGGGACAAGCGAACGCCCTGCATTCGCCCCGCTTCGAGGGACAAGCGCCAGCGCCGGGCTGGCGGCTGCCCGTGGTGAGATGGGGTCGGGAGAAAAAGGCGGGGATCGGCCCCGCCTCCACACATTCTACGCTTGCGTCCGGAATGACAGACACGGGCACCCCGTAGGGCGGGTCACGACCCGCCAAGCGGCACGTACGGAGTGGCGGGTTACGCTTCGCTAACCCGCCCTACAGAAACGCGGAGCGGTGCTCTGCTGCGCGAGGCGATCACCACGCTGACCCTGCAGGGCAATCACGCCCTCGCCAAAAAGGTCGGCGGCTTCCTCAAACAGGAACAGGCCGCCCTCCCGACCCTCATCCAATGGTGCCACGCGAACGGGTATGGGTATTATGGGGAGGTGTAGTGATCAGAAATCGCACCGCGATTTCCGCGTAGGCTGCCCAAGCGCAAGCGCGGGGCTGTACTCTTTCGCGTCATCATATTCTGCCTCCCCGACGAAAGCCGGGGCCTCCTGCCACACGTCCCCAAGCCCCCCGAGGGAGACCCCGGCTTGACGGAAAGGGGGGGGGGAGAGGCCGAAACTCCCGTAGGGCGGGTCAAGACCCGCCAATCATCTCTGTCCTAGGATCAATGTCGCGTTCGAAAGCGCGTTGACTTTGGGCTTGAACTCAACAATTCTGGTTGTCCTACGAATGAATCGTTTTCTATCGTACGGTGTTTCACTGTACGTATTGCGATTGGAAACACTTAGGGCGCCGATTAGGACCGCGAATTCCGCGCCTCCTTACGTCGTCGCCGAATTCGCGGTCCTAATCGGACGCATTAAGGTAGGGCGTTGAACGATCAGGCTCGCGAATTTTTTATGAGATCGCAACCTGATCGTTCTCGCATTCAATACCCTGAGGACGTCATATTTTTGTGCGGCGGCGAACTAGGCAAATCCGCACGCACAATAAAATCTATGCGCGACTACATATTTCGCAATCAGGACGATATTTGTGTTGATAAGCGGGTGATCCTGGCAGAACGGGCGGCCGAAAAATTCGACGCTCGCATCTTCGACGACTTGATCGATATGGAGCGCCATATTGCCTCGATTTCGCGCATTATTCTTTTGGTATGTGAGAGTGCTGGTTCTATCGCAGAACTTGGAGCCTTTTCGATGGTTCCAGAGATATCGACAAGATTGCAAGTTTTTGTGCACGACGATCATTATCGAGCGAACTCATTCATACGTGACGGGCCTTTGCGGTTCCTCGAGAACCTAAATGAAAAGTCTGTTCAGCAATTTCGATGGCTCGAAAAGTCTAAGGTATCTATCGACATTGAGAGCGCCGACCTGCTTCGACCGCCTATGGCCTCAGCTATTCAAAATTTTAGCCGAGGACAATTCCGCAAAGAGTCGTTCGATGCAAACCGAACAGGCCACAACATCCTGTTGGTAGCTGGCATCGTCGCTTATGCGCGATGTTGCAAGATTCGAGAGATCGTTGAGTACGCAGAAAATTTTGGTGTGACCCTATCCCAATCGGAGGTCGCAAAGTATCTGTTCTGTTTGGAAATATTCGATTGGGTGAAGTCGGTAAAACGCGACACGTGGTATTACTACTTCAACAAACCTGAGATGCCTTTCATTTTTGGCGGCTCTGAAACTAGGGGAAGTTTCGACCCAATACGCGTGAAGCACGACATAGTGCATGCGTATGATAAGGACGATCCTCGACTAAATATAATTTTAGAATCGGTTGCAGAATGAGCTTGTTCAATGAGATCTGTGTAGAAACAAGGATGTCAAAACCTGACACCGCATATCTCATAGAGACCGCTCCGAAGCGTTACAAAGTGTATCAGATTCCGAAAAAGAATGGCGGAATGCGCACCATCGCGCATCCTGCCCGTGAACTAAAAACCTTACAACGCGCGCTAATTCAAAAGTCGCCTGAAGTACTGTTGGTGCACAAAAGCGCGACCGCGTACGAGCGTGGGACATCCATAATCGGGAACGCAACACGACACTCGGCAAGCGTATGGGTGGCTAATTTCGACTTCTCAAATTTTTTCAATTCGATAACTTCGGTCAGCTGGCGGACCTTTTTAGAGGAATTGAAAGTCGATCAGGAGTACATTGATATTTCAGAGCGAGCATTCTTTTGGAGACCGAAGCGTTCGAATACTGACATCCTTTCGGTCGGATCACCGAGTTCTCCGTTCGTCTCAAATAGGATCATGCATGAATTTGATGTGAGGATATCCGAATTCGCGGATCGAGAAGGTTTCGTGTACACTCGGTACGCAGATGATATTACACTATCTGGGGAATCCAAGTTTAATTTACCTGCGATAGAGGCAAAGTTGGGCGAGCTTGTTCCAGAATATCTCGTGTTGGATATCAATCACGTCAAGACTCGACAGGCCGGCCCAGGATGCCGGAAGGTTGTGACTGGTCTGGTGGTAACGGACAGCGGATCTGTCACGCTCGGCAAGAAAATGCGGAAGCGTATCGAGTCATATGTTGAAAAATTTTCGCGGAACGCGCATCACGACATTTCCGCTGAACAGATACGCGGATATCTCTCATATCTTAAGAGCGTTGAACCAGCTGCCTTCTTGAAGGTCCAAAAAAAATTCTCGGAAGAAGCCGCCGCATTATTTTCCGATGAGAGCTAAATGTGTTCAATTTGATCTAGGGTCACTAACTCAGAGTCCCAGCCCCAACTCTTCTTCCCTTAACCGCTTCACTTCATCCCGCAAACGCGCCGCCTCCTCGAATTCCAGGTTCGCGGCGGCTTCGCGCATTTGTTTTTCGAGGTCCGCGAGGACGGCTTTGAGATTGTGGCCGCTTTCGCCCGCAAGTGGCAAGGCTTTTGTTTCGGCGACGCGGCGCGCCTTGCCCTTTGCCTTGTCCTTGCCGCGGCCGCGGGCGCGGGGGGTGTCGGATTTTTCGCCGAGGTCGCCGAGGATGTCGGCGACGGCGCGCTTGATTGTGGTGGGCGTGATGCCGTGTTCCTCATTATAGGCGATCTGCTTGGCGCGGCGGCGGTCTGTCTCGTCCATGGCGCGCTGCATGGAGCCGGTGACCTTGTCGGCATAGAGCACGACGCGGGCCTCGGCATTGCGGGCGGCGCGGCCGATGGTCTGGACCAGACTCGTCTCTGAGCGGAGGAAGCCCTCCTTGTCCGCATCGAGGATGCCGACAAAACCGCATTCCGGAATGTCGAGCCCCTCGCGCAGCAAATTGATGCCGACCAGGACATCGAACACGCCGAGGCGCAAATCGCGGATGATCTCGATCCGCTCGATCGTGTCGATGTCGGAATGCATGTAGCGCACTTTCACGCCATGCTCATTGAGGAAGTCGGTCAGGTCTTCCGCCATCTTCTTTGTCAGCGTCGTGATCAGGCTGCGATAACCCTTTTCGGCGACGGCCTTGACCTCTGCCATGACATCATCGACCTGGTTGGCGCCATCCTTCGAGACGGGGCGGACCTCGACCGGCGGGTCGAGCAGGCCGGTCGGGCGGATGACCTGTTCGGTGAACACGCCGCCGGTGCGGTCCAGCTCCCACGGGCCGGGCGTGGCCGAGACGTGCACGGTCTGCGGGCGCATCGCGTCCCATTCCTCGAATTTGAGGGGGCGGTTGTCCATGCAGGAGGGGAGGCGGAAGCCATATTCGGCCAGTGTCGACTTGCGCGAGAAGTCGCCGCGATACATGGCGCCGATCTGCGGCACGGTCTGGTGGCTCTCATCGGTGAAGACGAGGGCATTGTCCGGCAAATATTCGAACATTGTGGGCGGCGGATCGCCCGGCTTGCGGCCGGTGAGGTAGCGGGAATAATTCTCGATGCCATTGCACGAGCCGGTGGCGGCGAGCATTTCGAGATCGTATTGCGTGCGCTGCTGGATGCGCTGGGCCTCCAGCAATTTGCCGTGCTTCTCGAAATGGTCGATGGTCAGCTTCAGCTCCGCCTTGATCTTCTCGATGGCCTGGTTGAGCGTCGGGCGCGGCGTGACATAGTGGCTGTTGGCGTAGATCTTGATCGCCGGCAGCTTCTGCATGGTGCGGCCGGTGAGCGGGTCGAACTCGGTGATGCTTTCCAGTTCGTCGCCGAAGAAGGAAAGCTTCCAGGCGCGGTCCTCGAAGTGGGCGGGGTAGATGTCGACGACATCGCCCTTCACGCGGAAGGTGCCGCGCACGAAATTCATGTCATTGCGCGTATACTGATTGGCGACCAGCTGTTCGGCCACGGCGCGCGGGTCGATGCGCTGGCCCTCTTCCAGCTTGAAGGTCATCGAGGTGTAGGTCTCGACCGAGCCGATGCCGTAGATGCACGAGACCGAGGCGACGATGATGACGTCGTCGCGCTCCAGGATGGCGCGGGTGGCCGAGTGGCGCATCCGGTCGATGGCCTCGTTGATGGAGGATTCCTTCTCGATATAGAGATCCGAGCGGGGGACATAGGCCTCGGGCTGGTAATAATCGTAATAGGAGACGAAATACTCGACCGAGTTTTCCGGGAAGAAGGATTTGAACTCGCCATAGAGTTGCGCGGCGAGCGTCTTGTTGGGGGCGAGGATCAGGGCCGGGCGCTGGGTCGCCTCGATGATCTTGGCCATGGTGAAGGTCTTGCCCGTGCCGGTGGCGCCGAGCAGGACCTGGTCGCGCTCGCCGGCCTGGATGCCCTCGACCAGTTCCGGGATGGCGGTGCGCTGGTCGCCGGCGGGTTCGTATTCGGAATGCACCTTGAACCGCTTGCCGCCTTCCAGCTTGACCCAGTCCCGGTCCGGCCGGTGGGGCGTCCAGTTGTCAGAGGGCAGGGCGCCCGCAGCATCGCGCGCAAAGCCGTCGAGCGAAAACACGCTGGGCGCTTCGGAAACGCCTTTCGGGGGAGGGGGAGGAGCCATGCCGCGAGATATGGGGCGAGGGAGGGCAGGTGTCTAGGGTGTTCTTGTTTTGTGCGGTGGTGGTTTGTGGCCGGCATCATTTTGTGAAAATTGGAACACTTGCGGAACTTTAACCTTGTCCGCCGAGTCAAATGCCGACAGTTTGTCAAAATATTTCCCAGCGAATCGGAGGCGGGTGTCCATGAGCGATCTGAGCGAGTTCGCAAAAACCAGGCTGGAGGCCGGATTGAGTCTCAAGGAAGCGGCGTCCCTCGTTGGGGTGGCGGAGCGCACTGCCCGGCGCTACGAGGACGGGGAAACGGAGCCTAAGAAGGCGGTTCTCATCATCCTGCAACAATATGCGGATGCGCGCCGCCCTGACCGCAGTCAGCCCGCGTTTCGGTTCATTGACCTGTTTGCCGGGATTGGGGGTCTGCGGGTGGGATTCGAGGCCATCGGCGGCAAATGTGTATTCACGAGCGAATGGGACAAGTACGCTGCCCAGACTTATGCGCGGAATTTTCCGGAAGAAGAGGGGCATGTCTTCGCGGGGGATATTCGCGAATATACAAAGGATGACACGGCGCTGGACCTTATCCCGGAGCATGACGTGCTCCTGGCCGGCTTTCCCTGTCAGCCTTTTTCAATTGCGGGTGTGTCCAAAAAGAATGCGCTCGGTCGAAAGCACGGGTTTCTTGATGAAACGCAAGGCACACTGTTCTTTGACGTGGCGCAGATCATCAGGCGACACCGGCCAAAGGCATTCCTCCTGGAGAACGTCAAGAACCTGGAGCGGCATGACAAGGGGCGGACGTTCGCAACCATCATGAAGGTGCTGACCGAAGAGCTCGGATATCACGTGACGAAAAAGGTGATCAGCTCGGAGCCGTGGGTGCCGCAAAAGCGTGAACGCATCTTTCTGGCAGGGTTTCGTGAGAAGACGGATTTTACGTTTGAAGATATCAGGCTTCCGCAGAAACCTTGGCCTACCTTGGGGGATATTCTGGAACCTGAAGAGCGGGTTCCAGACAAGTACACCTTAACCCCCAAGCTTTGGCAGTACCTTCAGGATTATAAAGCCAAGCACAATGCCAAGGGAAACGGTTTTGGATATGGTTTGTGCGGGCCGGACGATGTGACCCGCACGCTTTCCGCCCGCTACTACAAGGACGGCTCCGAAGTCCTGGTCGATCGCGGGAAAGGGAAGCGCCCCAGGCGGCTAATGCCGTCTGAGTGTGCGCGCCTGATGGGGTTTGAAAAGGGCAACAGGTTCTGGTCGATTCCTGTCTCGGATACGCAGGCTTACAAGCAGTTCGGCAATGCAGTTGTCGTGCCGGTCATTGAGGCCATAGCCGAAGTCATGGAGCCGTACATACGCAGCGCTGTAGCGAAAGACGTGCAGCAGACAGACAAAAAGCAGCCCGATCTGTATCGGGGGCGTCGCATGGTGGTGAATGGCTGATGTTGTAAGTCCTCAAGTGCGTAGCCGGATGATGTCCGGGATACGTGGAAAGGACACGAAGCCTGAAATGATTATTCGCCGGGGGCTGCACGCGATGGGCTTCCGCTACCGGCTGCATGACAAGAGCTTGCCGGGCAAGCCGGACCTGGTGCTTCCCAAGTACAAGGCAGTCATCTTTGTGCATGGCTGCTTTTGGCACAAGCATGACTGCAAATACTTCAAATGGCCGAAGACAAGGCCAGAATTTTGGCGAGAGAAAATTCTTGGGAATGTAGAGCGAGACCTGGACTCAATACAGCGTCTGAACGAAAAGGAATGGAGGACAGCTGTTGTCTGGGAATGCGCTTTCAGGGGTACGCGCCAGTCAGAAGAAGTGTTTACTATTTTGAAACAGTGGTTGTTTTCTGATCTCCCGAGGGTTGATGTGCGAGGAGGCTGACCGTGGAATTGGACGACTGGGTAGACGAAGTTTCAGGGGCTACATTCGTTTGGTACGTTAAGCGCCTTTCGGGAAACGACACTCAGCTCACAGGCGGCCACCAAGCCGGACCGTATATACCAAAAGCGCTCGCTTTTGATCTCTGCCCCCAGTTTTCCGATCTGTCCTTGAAAAACCCCAGAAGTCCAGTGCGGCTCACGGTGTCGCCAGATGGCTTTGCTACCACTGCAAACCTGATCTATTACAACAACAAGTTTCACGAGAACCCATCATCTGGACGCGATGAGACTCGACTTACGCGACTTGGGGGTCGTGACAACCCGCTTCTTGATACCGAAAATACAGGTGCGCTTACCGTATTTGCTTTCAGCAGGACTCCACCTGTCCAGTGTCAGGTTTGGATATGCCGGAATCCCGAGCAAGAAGCATATCTTGAGGATGAGTTTGGGCCTGTGGAGCCAAGCGAAACGATTCTCTGGTCACCGAGCACTAACGCGCTGATCGGAGAACGAGAACCGCCGCGAGGCTCATGTTCACTGTCTGCAGAACAGATTCCCGGCGAGTGGCTTGTCAAGTTTCCATCCGGACTAGAAGTAATTCAAAAAGCGATCAGCTTGCGTCCAGATTTCAACCGATCTGTCGACGACCGGTTGATGCGAAGACGCGACTGCGAATATGAAGTCTTCAAAAGTGTTGAACATGCTTTTTTCTTTCCCAAGGTTACGTCAGGATTTGAGAGCCTCGAAGACTTCTTGGCCGTCGCACAGAGCATTCTGCAAAGCAGAAAGTCTCGAGCGGGTAAGTCATTGGAGTACCATGCGAAATCAATTTTCGATGAAGAGGGCTTGGTCGAGGGTGCGGACTACGAATACAATCCGAAGATTGAGGGCAACAAGCAGCCAGATTTTCTTTTTCCGACCGTCGCGAATTACAACGACGGTTCGTTTCCTTCGGAGCGGCTGGCGGTATTAGCTGCTAAAACTACGTGTAAGGATCGATGGCGGCAAGTCCTTAATGAGGCGGATCGGGTGCCAATCAAACACCTACTGACATTGCAAGAAGGGGTTTCATTAACTCAATATCGAGAGATGCAAGAGTCTGGAGTGAGGCTGGTGGTTCCGAAAGGCTTGCATGAAAAGTTCCCGCGAGAGATCAGGGCTGAGTTGCTCACCCTGACAGATTTCATCCGACAAGTGCGCAGAGAGGCCGCCTGACATGACCCCACTCACCCAATCCCGTATCGAGACTGTCCGTCATCATATGGCGCTGGAAGTCACGCATGATTGGGATGCGGTTTTGGCGACGTTTGAGCATCCACGCTATGAGATGCATGGCGGTGGGCAGGTGTTTGACGGGGCAGATGCGGTGCGGCGGTATTTCGAGCTGTCGCGCACGCCCTTTCCGGACCAGGACAATGAGATCATCTCGATCGCGGCCGATGAGGCGGCGGATACGGTTCTGGTCGAGTTCTGGCTGACGGGCACGCATACCGGGCCGCTGCGCGTGGGCAACACGACTGTCGAGCCGACCGGGCGGCGCTTTCGGGTGCGGATGGCGGCCACGTTCGAGTTTGCGCCCGGCAGTGACAAGATTATCTGCGAACGGCCCTATTTCGATCAGGGTGCCGTGTTGCGGGCGCTGGACCTCGCCTGACCCGTCAGGGGGGGCTTGCAAAAAAATACCTGGCGCGACGGAACGATTTTGACGTGTCGCGCATAGGTTGCGCATGACCGATCTCTCAGCCTTCCGTCCCGACCCGGCCCTTGCGCCGCAGGAATTGCGCCAGTCCCCCCGCCTCACGGTGAGGGGCACGGCCTGGATCGTGCTGATGGATTACAGCGAAGCCCGCAGCGTGAGCGTGAAGGACATTTCGCCCGATGGCGCCCGGCTGTCGGTGGGCAACTGGATGTTCCTGCCAGACACGTTTCACCTGTTGCTGCAGACCTCGCCTGCCGAACCGAATTTCCAGATCGATTGCGCCATCCGCTGGCGCGCCGGAGACCAGGTCGGCGTGGAATTCCGCCACGCGCTGGCAGGCCATGTGCTCGACGATCTCGTGGGCCACCGGTCCGTCGTCTAGACCTGTCGTGCGGATCCGTCGTCCGGCCCGGGCCTGACGGAGCGGGGTCTAGTCGGCCTTGCCGGTTTCAGCGCGCTTGCGCTTTTCCTTGTCCCGCAATTCCGACATCAGTTTTTCAAGACGTGCCGATGGCGGCGCCTTCAGGGAGTCTTCGAAGGATTGCCGAAGCGCGTCACGCAACATGTCGCCGGTAGTCTCCACTCGCTTCGTTCCGGGCGGTTTGCCCGGCCCCTGATTGTCCTGCATGCGTTGCGTCCCCTGACCGCGCAGCCTGTCTGTGCCGGAATCGCACCATAGGGCCCGACCCAAGCCCCGGTGACTACGTATATTTACGGGGCTTGTCGATGCCCATACGGGGGGATGGCGGGCATTCTCACCGGAAATTGATGGGTGCGCCGCCAGATGAGCTTCGGTCCGGGGCGGGCCACAGGAGACTGCCGAAACGGACCCGGGTATCAGGGAGACCGGCTGGCAGGCTCCGGATCTGTTGCAAATGCAACAGATTTGGGTGTGGAAGGCGAAGGGAGCGCGCGCCTGGGGGCAGGACAGTACGTCCCGGCCAGCGCGGCGCCGATCGGGCGGGCCGTGTCACATTCTGTCGTGATCCGTGATGTCCGGGCCGGGAATGACCGCTGTCATTTGTGTGCAATTGCCGGATCGGTGCGCAAAACCGGCGCTGGAATGGATCGGATTTGCATCAAATTTCACGCTTCGCTTCAACGGGACTTCCACCCTGATGTGTCAGAACGGGGCGTAACGATACGGCACGAACCTGTTCCGGTTTGTGTCAGGTGCGGCATTCAAGGGGGCGACCCGTCAGGGCGGCCCGGGGCATGGAAGGGTAGTGGTAGACATGGCCAAGACGGTTCTGGTGATTGATGATGATCCGACGCAGCGCCGCCTGCTGCAGGCGGCGGTCGAGAAGGCCGGCTTTGCCTGCCGGACGGCGCCGGATGGCGAGGCCGGCCTGGCGCTGGCATCCGACCCGAAAGACGGCATTGATGTCGTATTGCTTGACCTGACCATGCCCGGCCTGTCCGGCATGGACACGCTGGAACGGCTGGCCGCGAAACGCGCAGACCTGCCGGTGATCATGCTGACCGCAACCAGCGGCATCGACACGATTGTCCAGTCCATGCGCCGCGGCGCAGTGGATTTCATCGTGAAGCCCGCCAATCCGGAACGCGTGGTCGTGTCGATCCAGAATGCCCTGAAGCTGCAAACCCTGTCGGGTGAGGTGAAACGCCTGTCCCGCAAGGCCGAGGGCGGCATGAGCTTTGACGACATGATCGCCAGCGCCGCGCCGATGCGCCAGGTGGTGCGTCTGGCCGAACGGGCGGCGAGTTCCGACATTCCGGTTCTGATCCTGGGCGAAAGCGGCGTCGGCAAGGAAGTCGTCGCGCGCTGCATCCAGGGGGCCTCCGGCCGGGCCGGAAAGCCGTTCGTGACGGTCAATTGCGGCGCGATCCCGGAAAACCTGGTCGAATCCATCCTGTTCGGTCACGAGAAGGGCGCGTTTACCGGTGCCGTGTCGAAGGCGCTCGGCAAGTTTGTCGAGGCCGATGGCGGCACGCTGTTCCTGGACGAAGTCGGCGAATTGCCGCTGGACGCACAGGTCAAACTGCTCCGGGCCCTGCAGGAAGGGGAGGTGGACGCTGTCGGCTCCCGCCGCCCGACCAAGGTGGATGTGCGCATCATTTCCGCGACCAATCGGGACCTGTCGCAACAGGTGACCGAGGGCACGTTCCGGGAAGACCTGTTCTATCGCCTGAACGTGTATCCGATCGACATGCCGAGCCTGCGCGAGCGCCGGGATGACATTCCGGCCCTGGTCGAGCATTTCGTCAGCCGGTTCAATGCCAGCGAAGGCGCGAAAGTGGCCGGCGTGGCCGACGACACGATGAAGATGCTGTACGCCTATGACTGGCCGGGCAATGTGCGCCAGCTGGAGAATGCCGTCTTCCGCGCCGTTGTGCTGTGCGATGGCGACCAGCTGCGCCCGCAGGATTTTCCGCAGATTTCCGGCCAGATGCCGGATGTTGACAGCCTGCCGGCCTCGCCGCTGGCCGCGGTGGCGACGGTCGCCGAGACGGCCGAGGTGACAGGCAGCGGTCCGGTGGCCATCCAGGACGAGGCCGGCGAGCTGCGTACGCTGAGCGATATCGAACGCGATATCCTTCAGTATGCGATTGATTTCTACGAGGGCCATATGAGTGAAGTGTCGCGCCGGCTGGGGATCGGCCGCTCGACGCTGTACCGCAAGGTCCGCGAATACGATCTCGACGTGCGCCACGAGCGCGAGGCGAGCTAGGCCAAGGTCGAAAGGGAGACGCTGGCAAAGACCGGCAGGAAAACCCCGCCGGATGGCGGGGTTTTTTATTGCGGGGAGGCCGGCATCGCATACGACATCGTCACGTCGCAGCGTTCATAGCGGTGGCCGTAGCGGCGCATGATGTCGTCATCGTGCCGGAAGCCGTATTTCTCATAGAGGCGGATGGCGGCACCGCATTTGGAATTGGTCAGCAGGAAGAGGTCCTGCACCCGCATCTGGCGGGCACGCTTCAGGATCTGGCGCATCAGGAAATCGCCAGCCCGGCGGCCGCGGGCCGATTTCAGCACGCCCATCTTGGTGAGTTCCACGCCGCCATCAGTCATCGGCATCAGGGCGCAGGTGCCGATGATGCCAAGCTCCGGATCGCGCACGAAGAGGATCGTCCCGCCCCTGTCGATGACCCTGGCGCGCGGATTCTCGATCATCGCAATGTCTTCGGCTTCCAGCCGGAACATCTCTTCCACCCATTCGCGGGAGATGCGGTCGAAATGCGGGGCGAGGGCGTCGGTGAACTCCACAATCTCGAGCCCTGCGGGATTGGCCACCTGTTCGATCCGCGCCGAAAGCGGCTGGTCTGCCAGACGGGACTCCACAAGCTGTATCTCGGCCAGAAGGTCATGATCCGGATAGAGGCAGAGCTGCTCGGCGGCCTGGCGCACGGCGGGCCAGAAACTGGCGCGCATCTCGGCGATAAGGGCTTCGCCAGAAGGGGTCAGGCAGATCTCCTTGCGGCGATTGTCCCCCTCAACCGGCCGGGTGGCGGTCAGCCCCATCTCCTGCAGCGCATTGTGGATGCGGGTGATGGCAGGCTGGCTGACGCCGGTGGCCTCGACGGCGGCGGACACGCTGAGCGGGCCATGCGCCTCCAGCGCGGCGATGAGGGGAAAATGGGTCGTCTGGATGGGGTAGGCGCGCGCATCGAACACGCTGACGGCTTCGGCCTGCAGCCGGTCGGCGAGGCGTTTGAGGCGGCTGGCGAGGCCGAGATAGCCGACATCGGCGAGAATGTCCGGGGGCATGGGCATATCCATAATTTGTTATATAACGTGTTATGTATAAGCGCGTTCGTCCCGTCAAGGCGGAAACGGGCCGGCCCGGCGGGGGAGGGGCTAGTGGCGGGTGGCGGCCTTGACGATTTCGCCGATCTTGCGGGCGTCGGCCTCGCGGGGGCTGCCGGTGCGCCAGGCGATGCCGATCTGTCGGCCGACAACGGGCCGGACGAATTCCCGCAGGGCGACATCCGGCCCGATATTGAGGCCATTGTCGGTGGCCAGCTTGGGCAGGAGCGACACGCCGAGGCCGCCGGCAATCATGTTGACCAGCGTGCCGAGCGAGGTGGCGGCGACCTGGTCGGTGGATTTGCCGGTGCTCATCCGGCAGATGGACAGGGCATGATCACGCAGGCAGTGGCCATCTTCCAGCAGGAGCAGGTTTTCGCCGGCCAGGTCTTCCGGGGCGAGGCCGTTCTTCTTCGCCAGCGGATGGGCGGCCGGGGCGGCGAACAGGAATTCGTCGTCGAACAGGGGCAGCATCTCGATGCCGGGCACATCCCAGGGCAGGGCGATGAGGGCGGCATCCAGGGTGCGCGAGCGCAGCTGGTCGATCAGGCGGGGGGTCTTTTCCTCGTGCAGGTACAGTTTGAGCTGGGGGTATTGCTCGCTGAGGGCGCGGACGGTGGCCGGCAGCACGAAGGGGGCGATGGTGGGGATTGCGCCGAGATGGAAGGGGCCGGTCAGCAGCGCGCCGGCGCTCTGCACCGCCTGGACGAGCGAATGGGCGTCATTGATCAGCGCATTGGCGCGCGACACGGCGAGTTCACCGGCATGTGTCAGCTTGGCGCCGCGCGGTTCGCGTTCGGCGAGTTTGACGCCGAGAAGCTCTTCCAGCTCCTTGATTCCGGCCGACAGGGTGGGCTGGGTGACACAGCATGACTCGGCGGCCCGGGAGAAGGATCCGGTCTCTCCAAGTGCTACCAGATACTGCAGTTGGCGAAGGGTGGGGATAATCATAGACTGCATCTATAACGGGAATGGAAATTATCAATTTTCCTTTTTGCCGCAACTGCGTAAAGGCACGCCCTCCGGGCCCACCGTTCCGGCAGCAACCAAACCCCCTACCCAGGAGATTCACTATGCTTGGCATTGGCGAAAAGCTTCCCGATTTCACCGTTACCGGCGTGAAGCCGAAATTCATGCAGCATGAGCAGAACGGCGAAAGCGCGTTTGAGCCCATCACCCAGGATTCCTTCGAGGGTAAGTGGAAAATCATCTTCTTCTATCCGAAGGATTTCACCTTTGTGTGCCCGACCGAGATTGCCGAATTTGCCCGTCTGGCCGGCGATTTCGAAGACCGCGACGCGGTTGTGCTCGGGGGCTCCACCGACAATGAGTTCGTGAAGCTGGCCTGGCGCCGCGACCATGCCGACCTGGCCGAACTGCCGATCTGGCAATTCGCCGATACGCGCGGCGAGCTGGTTGACGGTCTGGGCGTGCGCGAGCCGTCCGAAGGCGTGGCCTATCGCGCCACTTTCGTGGTCGACCCGCACAATGTGATCCAGCACGTTTATGTCACCAATCTGAATGTGGGCCGCAGCCCGGCCGACACGCTGCGCGTGCTCGATGCCCTGCAAACCGACGAGCTGTGCCCGTGCAATCGTCCGGTGGGTGGAGAAACTTTGGAACCCGCAGCCTAGTTTGCGCATATACCCTGCGCACGCTGATACTCCTGGGAAGACGTCCTTCTCCCTCCCCCACCCAAAAGGGCGTCTTTCCATCAGCGCGGCAAACCAGTCCGGCAGGCCTTTCGTCCACCCAGTTCCGCGGACGTTGGCACTCCCCCCCTCTAGCCTCAGGGCCTGCCGGACCATTTGCATCCCCGCACATTCACTCAATGAACCCGGAAGGATGAGGATTCATGTCCATCGAATCCCTGAAATCTTCGCTGCCTGACTATGCGAAGGATCTGAAGCTCAATCTCGGCTCCCTGATGAACGAGACGCTGCTGAGCGACCAACAGAAATATGGCTGTTTCCTTGCCTGCGCCCATGCCGTCGGCGAGCCGCAGACGCTGAAGGCGCTGGACGCCGAAGCGGCCGGCAAGCTGAGCCCGGAAGCCGTGCGCGCGGCAAAGGCGGCGAGCGCGATCATGGGCATGAACAATGTCTATTACCGCTCGATCCACCTGGTCAGCAATGAGACCTACCGGACGATCCCGGCCAAGCTGCGCATGAACGTCATCGGCGCGCCGGGCATCGACAAGGCAGATTTCGAGCTGTTCTCCCTCGGCGTGTCGGCCGTGAATGGCTGTGGCATGTGCCTGGACGCGCATGAGGCCGAGCTGCGCAAGCATGGCCTGTCCACCGAGCAGATCCAGGCCGCCATCCGCATTGGCGCCGTGGTGAATGCCGTGGCGCGCGTGCTGGCCGCCGAGGCGGTCACGGCGTCGGAGCCGGCCTGATCCGGCGCGTCTACCGCAATTCCTCTGCAAGGGCCCCGAAGCATTGCTTCGGGGCTTTTTCTTGTCTGTCCAAGCATTCGCAAATCGATGCGCCGCCGAAACGAGCAGAACAGGTGCGCTTTTGAAAGCATCTGTGGAAATCGTGAAAAAATGACATCTGGTCTCTTGGCCGCGAGGGGGTGCCGGGCAGGGCAGGGCAGCGGCCTGATTCAGAACGGAAAATTGACGCGTGCCCATTCCATCCCAATCGGGTGTTCCGGAATGTTCCTGAAAGATTTCTAACATGTTCCGTGGGACGCGCTGTGTGAATATTGGGATTCATCCACAGCGCCCATTGAGACCCATACTGTCCCATGATACTCCACGTTAAGACATGGTTTACCCATGTGGGGTTGAGGCATTTCAAGTCAGGGTCTGCGGGTGTTCGTTTCCACCTATGAAAGCGCTATTGATGCAAAGGGCCGGGTATCCATTCCCGCACCCTTTCGCGCGGCGTTGGGTGGCGGAAACCGGATTTTCCTGTGGCTGGCACTCGACGGATCGGGCTGTCTGGAAGGCGGCGGCGAGGCCCTGATGGCCATGTACCGCGCAACGCTGACCCGGCTGGCGCCCCACTCCCCTGCACGCAAGGCCCTGGTTACCCGTATTATCGCCGGATCTGCTGACCTGAAAATGGATGATACCGGCCGCATCAAGCTGACCGACGAGCTGCTGAAGGCCGCCAATCTGACCGACCGCGTGAAGTTTGCCGGCAATATGGACAGTTTCCAGATCTGGAACCCGGATCGCCATGCCGAGCACTTCGACGCGATGGCGGCGGAAGCCGTGAAGGAAGACACGCTGGAAGCGCTGGGCCAGGCCTATTCCGAAGTGTTGCAGCAGCAGGCCGGCGGCAATGCCGCGCTGAAACTGGTGGACGGAGGGGAGGGCTGATGCCTGAGAACGCATCCCTGCCGCTGGAGGCCGATCCCGGACACAAGCCGGTCATGCTGGATGAGGTACTGGAGTGGCTGGCGCCCCGCGATGGCGACATCCTTGTGGATGGCACATTTGGCGGGGGCGGTTACAGCCGCGCGATCCTGGCGGCGGCGGAGTGCACCCTGCTGGGCATTGACCGCGATCTTGACGCCATTGCGCGGGCCGAAGCCATGGCCGCGCAGACGGAACGGCTCGTTCCGTTGCTGGGGCGGTTCGGAGACATGGACGAAATCGTCCGTGCAGCCGGGTATGAGCATGTCGACGGCGTGGTGCTGGATATCGGCGTGTCCAGCTTCCAGATCGACCAGGCCGAACGCGGCTTCTCCTTCATGAAACACGGGCCGCTGGACATGCGCATGGGCGCCGCCGGGCCGAGCGCCGCGGATGTCGTCAACCGGATGGCCGAACGGGACCTGGCAAATGTCATCTTCCGCCTTGGCGAGGAAAAGCAATCGCGCCGGATTGCGCGGGCAATTGCGGCGCGCCGCAACGAGGCGCCCTTCGAGACCACCACCGATCTTGCGGAAACGGTCGAGACGGCCGTGGGCGGGCGCAAGGGCGCACGCATCCACCCGGCAACCCTGACCTTTCAGGCCATCCGCATGTATGTGAATGACGAATTGGGTGAGCTGGCGCGTGCGCTGCACGCGGCCGAGCGTCTGCTGAAGCCGGGTGGGCGGCTGGTGATCGTCACGTTCCATTCCCTGGAGGATCGTCTTGTGAAGCAATGGCTGAAAGGCCGTTCCGGCAAGATGGGGGGCGGGTCCCGGCATATGCCGGTGGCTGAGAAGGGGCCGGACAACACGTTCGAACTCCCTGTTTCCAAGGCGGTTTTGCCGTCTGCTAACGAAGTTGAAGGCAATCCGCGCGCACGGTCTGCAAAGTTGCGGGCCGCGATCCGTACCAGCGCGCCTGCCATTGAGGACAAGGCCAGTGACGGCATGAACCTGCCGCCGCTGTCAGACCTGGAGGATGCTCTATGAGCCGTCGCGCATTTCTGTTCGGACTGGTCGTTGTGGGCCTGTTGATCGTCAGCCTGTACCGCGCCAAATACGGTGCCAAGGACACGGCAGCGGAGCTTCTGGCCGTGGAAGCGCAGATCGAGGATGCGCGTCACGAAAAGGCGCTGCTCCAGACCGAATTGTCCCATATGAGCCGCCGCGAATGGATCGAGGAATATGCCCGCACCGAGCTGGGCATGGCTCCGCCGAAGCCGGAGCAGATGGCATCTGAAGGCGACCTTGATGCGCTGGTGGGCGAACCCAATAGCCTCGTTGTGTCCGCACCGGACGAGGTGGACGGGGAGTCCGGGGAGGCGCCAGAGTGAGCGAAGCCTCCCGGAACCGGACACGGCTTGCTGGTCTTGCGATCGGCGCACTGTTTGTCGTTCTGGCTGGCAAGGCCGGCTACCTGTCCCTGTCCGGGGGCGGCGCCCCGGCCCATGGCGACGGTGCGCCGGATGAGCGCGTCGTGCGCGCCGATATCGTGGACCGCAATGGCGAATTGCTGGCGACGTCGGTCAGCGCCTATTCGCTGGTCGCAAATCCGAAACTGATCTGGGATGGCGCCGAAGTGGCGAAGGCCCTGGCCGGTGTGTTGCCCGATCTCGATGTCGAGGAAATGAGTGCCCGCCTGTCGGATCAAAGCCGGGAATTTGTCTGGGTGGAGCGGGGCCTGACCCCCCGCCAGCGCAAGGCCGTGTTCGATCTTGGACTGGAAGGGCTGCGGTTCGAGGAAGAGAGCCGCCGGGCCTATCCCCGCGGGACGCTGGCCGGGCATGTGCTGGGCTATACGAATATTGATGGCGTCGGTGCCGGCGGCATCGAATACAGCCAGAATGACCGGCTTGCCGCCGGTGGGGAGCCGGTGCGCCTGACCATCGACAATGGGGTGCAGGCAGCCGTCGAGGCGGAACTGGCGATTGCGGCTGTGGAGCATGAGGCAGAAGGCGGCGCGGCCATCCTGATGGACGCCCAAACCGGGGAGGTGAGGGCGCTGGCCAGTTGGCCGCCTTTCGACCCGAACCGGTCGGTCGACATCCCGATGCAGGATCCGTCGCGCCTGAACCGCGCGACTGGTGCGGTCTATGAGCTGGGCTCCGTGTTCAAGCCCTTCACCGTGGCCGCCGCGCTGGAAGCAGGTGCCGTGCATCCAAAGGATTTGTTCGACGTCCGCAAGCCGCTTGAAATTCGCGGCTACACGATTGAGGACGATCATCCGCTGTATGGTGATGCGGACGTCACGCACATCATTTCGAAGAGTTCGAACATCGGCACGGTCCGTATCAATGAGGCGCTGGGCATCCGGCGGCAGCAGGATTTCCTTCAGCGGGCCGGCCTGATGGAGCGGGCGCGGATCGAATTGTCCGGCAGCGCCGCACCGATCCTGCCGGAGCGGTTCGACGACCTGTCTTCCGCGACCGTTTCCTATGGTCACGGGATTGCCGTGTCGCCGATGGCGTTCCTGGCGGCCTTCTCCGCCTTTGCGAATGAGGGCGAACGGGTTCAGCCAACCCTGGTGATGGGACACACCAAACGCCCCGATCCGGTACGGGTGATGTCTGCCCTGACGGCGGACATGGTGAATGTGATGATGCGCGAAGCCGTGCGGACCGGCACGGGCCGCAATGCCGAAGTGGCGGGGTATCGCGTGGCCGGCAAGACCGGCACGGCCGAAAAGCCTGTCGCGGGCGGATATGATGATGAACGCAATGTCACGAGCTTTGCGGCTGTCTTTCCCTATGATCGCCCCCAATATGCCCTGATCGTGACACTCGATGATCCCAAGGCCGGATCGGATATCAGCGGAACGGCAGCGTTCAATGCAGCCCCGGCAGCCGGGCGGATCATCGAACGGGTCGCGCCGCTGATGGGACTGGCGCCACGGTTCGAGGATATCCGTCCCGCAGGTGCAGCCCTCCGCTCCGGCGAGGAGAAGAGGAGTTCCTTGTGACCAGTTTGAAAGACCTGTTCCCGCTCGCCGAGCAGGGAGACATCGAAATCAGCGGCATGACGGCAGACAGCCGCCGGGTTGCGCCCGGTTATCTGTTCGCTGCCCTGAAAGGCACCGTGTCTGACGGGCGCGATTACATTTCCCAGGCGCTGGAAAAAGGCGCTGTGGCGGTGCTGTCCGAAGGCGGCGTGGAGGTGACCGGCGCGGTGCATGTGATCGCGGACGAACCCCGCAGGGCCCTGGCGCTGGCTGCCAAACGGTTCCATGCCGCGCAACCGAAGACGATTGCGGCCGTGACCGGCACGAACGGCAAATCCTCCACCGTGGATTTCTGCCGCCAGATCTGGGCCAATGCCGGATTGACCGCCGCCTCGATGGGCACGCTGGGCGCGATCGGCCCGAACGGGAAGATCGATGTCGGACATACGACGCCGGACCCAGTGACCATTCACGAGACGCTGGCGACACTGGCCGGGCAGGGCGTGACACATTGCGCGATGGAGGCTTCCAGTCACGGCCTGGAACAGCACCGGCTGGACGGGGTGGACCTGGCCGCGGTCGCCTTCCTCAACTTCACGCAGGACCATCTCGACTACCATGCGACGATGGAAGACTACCTGAATGCGAAACTGCGCCTGTTCCGCGATTTCGGCGGCCAGGGCCTGCCAGCCATCGTGAATGCCGACAGCGACCATCGGGACATCTTCGAGACGGCCGCACGGGACCATGGTCTGCAGGTCGTGTCGTTCGGCTGGCGCGGGGAAGACCTCTGGATCGACGAGATCATGCCGCGCGCCACGGGTCAGATGCTGAACCTGTTCTGGCGGGATGTGGAATGGAAGCCGCTGGAATTGCCACTGATCGGTGAGTTCCAGGCCCTGAATGCGCTGGCGGCGGCTGCGATCTGCCTGTCGCTCGGTATGGAGCCGGAACAGGTGGTCGACGGCCTGACGAAACTGAAACCCGTAAAGGGGCGGCTGGAACTGGTTGGCAAGACCGAGGCCGGGGCGGGCGTGTTCGTGGATTATGCCCACACGCCGGACGGTCTGGATGTGTTGCTGCGGGCGGTCCGTCCGCACACAGCCGGGCGGCTGAAGGTCATCTTCGGCTGTGGCGGCGATCGCGATGCGAAGAAGCGCCCGCTGATGGGAGAGATCGCGGCGCGCCAGGCGGACGACGTGATCGTCACGGATGACAATCCGCGAACGGAAGATGCCGACAAGATCCGCCATGCCATCCTCGAGGGGGCGCCGGGCGCACGGGAGATCGGCGATCGTGCCGAAGCCATCCGGACCGTGATTGGCGAACTCAGGAAGGGTGACACGCTGGTAATTGCCGGCAAGGGACACGAGACCGGTCAGATCATCGGCACGGATGTGATCCCGTTCTCAGACCAGGACACGGCGCTGGCCGCGCTGAAAGGCGGCGCCGGATGAGCGCGCCGCTGTGGACCTCTTCCGATATTGCGCTGGTCACCGGCGGTGTGGCGACGGACCCGTTCGCGGTGACGGGCAGCGTGTCGATCGATACGCGGACCCTGAAACCGGGTGATCTGTTCGTCGCGCTGACGGATCAGCGTGACGGGCATGATTTTGTCGAGGCGGCCTTTGCGGCCGGCGCGGCCGGCGCGCTGGTTTCGCGGCAGGTGGGGCAGGGCCCGCAGGTCGTGGTGGAGGATGTGCTGGCGGCGCTGGAGCAGATGGGCGTCGCAGCCCGGGTCCGGTGTGGCGCGCACCGCACGGCGGTGACCGGGTCTGCCGGTAAGACCAGCGTCAAGGAAATGCTGGCGCAGATCTATCGCGCATTCGGACCGGCGCACTGGAATGTCAAAAGCTTCAACAATCACTGGGGTGTGCCGCTGACACTGGCGCGCATGCCGGAAGCGACCAGCCGGGCCGTGTTCGAGATCGGCATGTCGACGCCGGGCGAGATTGCGCCGCGCAGCCAGATGGTCCGGCCGCATACCGGCATCGTCACCTGTATTGCCGGCGCGCATCTGGAAGGGCTGGGCTCGCTGAGCGCCGTGGCGCACGAGAAGGCCGACATCTTCAGCGGCATGGAAGCGGGCGGCACGTTCATCCTGCCGGCCGATGATGAATTCTTCGACTATCTGGCCGGGCGCGCCCGGCGCTTCTGCCCGACAGGAAACCTTGAAAGCTTCGGCCGGGGCGCCGGGGCGACGGCGCGGGTGGTCGGTTATGAGACCGACGGAATGGAAAGCCGCATCCAGCTCGACATTGTCGGCAAGCCGGTCCTGGTCACGATCAATGCCGTGGGCGAGCACTGGGCGATGAATGCGGCCGCCGCCGTTCTGGCCGCGAGCCAGTCGGGCCTGGCGGTCGAGGATTGTGCCGAGGCGCTGACCGGCTATGCGCCACCCCCCGGACGGGGGACGGCGGAACGGGTCGCGCTGCCGCAGGGCGGGACCATCACGCTGATCGATGATGCCTATAATGCAAACCCGGCCAGCATGCGCGCCTCCCTGGCGGCGCTGGTGCGGCGCGGCGGCGGACGGCGTCTGGTCGCCTTGGGCGAAATGCTGGAGATCGGCGAAACGTCGGATGCGGAACATGCCGGGCTGGCCGGGCCGGTGGCCGATACCGGGCCAGCTGCCATCTTCCTGTCGGGTGACAAAATGACTCACCTGTCGGACTCACTTCCGCCGCAGTTGGAGCAGACCTGGGCACGGACTTGGGAAGAGCTGTGGAATCCTCTGCAAAATACGCTGCGAGATGGAGATGTCCTCTTGATCAAGGGGTCGAATGCGTCCGGGATGGCGAAACTAGCTGACCGAATTCGCCAATGGAGCGACTCGGCAACGGGTAAGATGGAAGGCGGGGCAGAAGGCCCTGCAAAGGTTGGGTGATGCTGTACGAATGGCTGGCCGCAGACAGCGGCGTATTCAATGTCCTGAACTATATCACCTTCCGGTCCGGTGCGGCCGTGGTGACGGCGTTCCTTGTGACCGTCCTGTTCGGCGACGCGATCATCAATTTCCTCCGTGCCCGGCAGGGCAAGGGACAGCCGATCCGTGACCTGTCGCTGGAGGCGCAGCTGTCCAAGCAGGGCACGCCGACCATGGGCGGCTTCCTGATCTGGCTTGGCCTGGTCGTGGGCGTGCTGTTGTGGGGCAATCTGAAGAACCCATATATCTGGGTCACCCTGTTCGTGACCCTGTCCTATGCCGTGCTGGGGTTCATGGACGACTATGCCAAAGTGGCGAAGCAGACCGATGCAGGCGTATCGGCCAGGCTGCGCCTGCTGGTCGGCTTCGGCATCGCGGCGCTGGCCTGTGCGTTCATCATGGGCCTGCACGGGGCGCACACGCCGGCCGGACATGCCGAATGGGGCCCGCTGAACGGGCTGGCCCAGACAATTGCCGGCTTTGCCCCGCAAACCAGTGTCGAGCCGGCCGATCCGGCCTTTGCCGGCGGTGTGGCCGTGCCCTTCGTGAATGACTATTTCCTGCCGCTGGGCGCCTTTTTCATCCTGTTCGGCATGATCGTCGTGGTCGGCAGCGCCAATGCGGTGAACTTCACCGACGGGCTGGACGGCCTGGCGATCGTGCCGATGAGTTTCGCGGCCGCCTCCTATGCACTGATCGCGTACCTGACCGGCAACTTCGTGTTCGCCGATTATCTCGGCATCCAGTTCACGCCCGGCACCGGTGAGCTGGCCGTGCTGCTGGCCTCGATGATCGGGGCGGGCATGGGCTTTCTGTGGTACAATGCCTATCCGGCCAAAGTGTTCATGGGCGACACCGGATCGCTGGGCCTGGGCGGCATGCTGGGCGTGGTGGCCGTGGCGGCGAAGCATGAATTCGCACTGGTCATCATCGGCGGCCTGTTCGTACTGGAAGCCTTGTCGGTGATGCTGCAGGTCGGCTGGTTCAAGATCACGCGGAAGCTGACCGGGGAGGGCAAGCGTATCTTCCTGATGGCGCCGCTGCACCACCACTTCCAGAAGAAGAACTGGCCGGAGACGCGCGTTGTGGCGCGGTTCTGGATCCTGTCTGTCCTGTTCGCCCTTGCGGGCCTTGCCACACTGAAGCTGAGGTAGGCCGTCTCCAATGATTCCGATTACTGAATACGCAGGAAGGGATGTTGCAGTGTTCGGCCTCGGCCGGACAGGCCTCTCGGCTGCCAAGGCCCTGAAGGCCGGCGGCGCGCGTGTTCATGCGTGGGACGACAATGAGGAGACCCGCGCCAAGGCGGAAGCGGCGGGCCTGACCCTGTCGGACATCAACAAGCGCGACTGGCAGACCTTTGCCGCGCTCGTCCTGTCACCCGGCGTGCCGTACAAATTCCCGCAGCCGCACCGCATCGTGCGGATGGCGGAAATGACCAATGTGCCGATCGTCGGCGACATGGAACTGTTCGCCCGCGCCGTGCAGGCGCTGCCGGAGCGTGGCCGGCCGAAAATTGTCGGGATTACCGGCACGAACGGCAAGTCGACGACGACGGCGCTGATCGGTCATATCCTGAAACAGGCCGGGCGGGACGTCCGCATCGGTGGAAACATCGGCACCGGCGTGCTGGATCTGGCGCCGCTGCACGCAAATGCGATCTATGTGCTGGAACTGTCGTCCTACCAGCTGGACCTGGTGAAGAGCCTGCATTGCGACATTGCCGTATTGTTGAACATCACGCCGGACCATCTGGACCGGCATGGCGGCATGGACGGCTATCAGGCCGCGAAGATGCGCATCTTCCAGAACCAGACCGAGCGCGATGTGGCCGTGATCGGTTTTGACGATGTGATCACCCAGTCGATTGCCATCGGCCTGTCGGCGAATGGTCCGGCGCGGGTGGTGCAGGCCTCCTCGACCTATGCGCTGGGCCGCGGTGTCAGTGCCGTAGACGGACGGCTTTATGACAGCAGCGGCGGCCAGGCGAACCATGTCGGCAAGCTGGACGAGTGCATCGCGCTTCCCGGTCGGCACAATCACCAGAATGCGTCGGCTGCCTATGCGGCCTGCCGGTCACTGGGCCTCGACCCGCAGACCATCATGGAAGGGCTGCGCACCTTCCCGGGTCTGGCACATCGGCTGGAACTGGTGGGCGAGATCGACGGCGTGCGCTTCGTCAACGATTCCAAGGCCACGAATGCCGAGGCGGCTGAACAGGCGCTGAAAGCCTACAAGAATGCGTTCTGGATTGCCGGCGGGGTTGCGAAGGCCGAAGGCATCCAGCCGCTGGCCCCCCTGTTCCCGAACATCACCAAGGCCTATCTGATCGGAGAGGCGGAGGAGACCTTTGCCACCACGCTGAAGGGGCAGGTCGCGATGCAGACCTGCGGGACCCTCGAAAAAGCCGTGGAAGCTGCATTCCGCGATGCAAAAGCCGCCGGAGACGATCATCCGGTCATTCTTCTTTCACCTGCCTGTGCAAGTTTCGACCAGTTCCGCGATTTTGAACATCGCGGAGATGTGTTCCGGAGCATCGTCCAGTCCATGATGCCGCAGGAGATGAAGGAGTTGGCTTGACCTACGTATCGTCCGCCCCATTGCTCGCACGCTCGGACATGTCCTGGCTGACCGAGTGGCGGCGGACGCTCGATTGGGGCCTCCTCGGCGGCGCTTTCTTCCTGATGGCAATTGGCCTGTTGATGTCGCTGGCGGCCGGACCGACAGCAGCGACGCGCATCGGCCATGCCGATGAATACTTCTTCGTGTTTCGTCAGGTCTGTTTCGCCGGACTGGGCGGCGTCATCATGGTGGCGGTCAGCATGCTGGACCGGACCTGGGCCAGGCGGTTTGCGACGCTGGTCTTTGTGGTCAGCCTGACTCTGATGTTCTTCATTCTTGTCTGGGGTCATGAAGCCAAGGGCGCGCAGCGCTGGCTGCGCATTGCCGGTTTCTCCCTGCAGCCGAGCGAGATGGTCAAGCCGGCGCTGATCGTGCTGGGCGGCTGGTTGCTGGCCCAGCGTGAACAGTATCCGGACGGCCCATGGGCCGTGACCGCTTTCCTCTTCTACGCCGTGACGCTTGGCCTGTTGCTGTTGCAACCCGATGTCGGCCAGTCAGTGCTGCTGACAGCGGCCTTTGTGGTGACCTTCTTTGTCAGCGGGCTGCCATGGAAATGGGCGGCCGGATTTGCCATTGGCGGTGCGGGCCTGTCTGCGTCCCTGTATGCCCTGCTGCCGCATGTGCGGTTCCGCGTGAACAGTTTTCTCAATCCGGGATCGGCGGACACCTACCAGATCGACCGGGCGGCCGAGGCGATCGGGCGCGGCGGCCTGTTCGGTGTCGGCCCGGGGGAGGGGCAGGTGAAGATCCATCTGCCGGACGCGCACACCGATTTCATCTTTGCCGTCATGGTGGAGGAGTTCGGCCTGATTGCCGCCCTCGTCCTGATGGCAATCTTCGTGCTTCTGATCCTGAGAGGGTTCCGCGCCAGTTCCCGCGTGCATGATGGTTATGCACGCGCAGCCAGTGCCGGACTCTTCACGCTGTTTGGCCTTCAGGCTGCCATAAACATTGCGGTAAACTTGGCCCTTATCCCGCCCAAGGGCATGACACTGCCATTTGTGTCCTATGGCGGCTCGTCCATGATCGGGACGGGATTGACACTGGGCCTTGCGCTGGCACTTGTGCGCGGACAAGGCACGCGCACAAGGGGCCGGTATGGCTGACACGAAAGACAAGCTCGTCATCATTGCAGCAGGCGGTACCGGCGGGCACATGTTTCCCGCCCGGGCCTTTGCTGACGAGATGCGGGCGCGGGGCTGGAAGATCGGCCTGATTTCGGACAAGCGCGGCGCGAAATATGCCAAGGACTTCCCGGCGGACTGGCTGGAACAGGTGCAAGCGGCCTCGCCAAACTTTCGCAAACCCTGGACGTTGCCGGCCGCGGCGTTGAAGATCAATGCCGGTATTTCCCGGGCCAAGACCCTGATCCGCGAAACACGTCCCAGCCTGATGGCGGGCTTTGGAGGCTATCCGGCCTTTCCGGCACTGGCGGCCGCGCGGCGCATGAATGTGCCGATCATCATTCATGAGCAGAACGCGGTGCTGGGCCGGGTGAACCGGCGCTTTGCCCGTCAGGCCAAGCTGGTGGCCAGCGGGTTCGAGCGCCTCGACAGGCTGCCCTCCTGGAGTGCGCATCTGGCGGTTGGCAATCCGGTGCGCGAAGCCATCCTGGCGCGGCGGGACGATCCCTTTCCGGCGACGGATGACAAGCTGACCATTCTGATCACCGGCGGCAGCCAGGGATCCAAGATCATTGGTGAGACGATCCCGGCGGCGATCGTGGACCATGTGCCGCCGCCGTTGCAGGCGCGGCTGCGCGTCATCCAGCAGGTACGCAAGGAACAATATGCCTTTGTCGACAACATGTATCGCCGCATGAAGATCGAGGCGGAACTGTCGCCATTCTTTGCCGACATGCCGGAAAAGCTGTCACAGGCGCATCTGGTGATCGCCCGGTCCGGGGCCGGGACGGTCTCGGAAATTGCGGCGGTGGGCCGGCCTTCCATCCTGATTCCGCTGGCGATTGCCATGGACGACCATCAGGCCGCCAATGCCGAAGCGCTGACCGAGATCGGCGCGGCAGACATGATCCTGGAAAGCAACCTGTATCCGCAATTGCTGGGCGGGCTGATCACGGCCCGCCTGCAGGATGCGGAGGAGTTGAAAGCGCGCGCTGCGACGGCAAAGGCTTCGGCCAAGATCAATGCGGCGAAGGATCTGGCCGACATGGCGGAACGGGTGGCGGAGCTTTAGGCCACCCGCGGCGCGCAGGCATGAGTCTTGTGCATTTCGGCGTCCCGCAGCCACTCCCATCCGAATGCCTCTGCGGTATCGCCATCCTGCTGGCGCAAGGCGAGGCGTTCAAGGGCTTCCTCCAGTGTGGGCGTATGCCCTTCGGGCACCCACCACATGACGAAGTGCATGTCCTGCATCAGGTCGAACCATTCGGCCCGGCGTTCGTAGAATTTGCGGTGGATGGTACCCCAGACAAAGGTTTCGAGGCTTTGGACATCTTCCCAGACCGTCAGATTCGCCACGAATTGCGGGTCGCCATCAATCTTTGCGTCGGTATTGCCCTGTCCGGGCTCGCCCGAGCCTTCCATCATCCAGACAAATCCCGGCATGGATTTTCCGATTCCGTTGACGAGATCGAGATTGTCCATGAAGTCCTTGACGCGCGGGTCATCGGTCGGGGCGACAAGGCGGCCGACATTCAACTGGGCCAAATGCTGGGTCATGATGGCGGCTCCGGGATGTCGTGAAGCACCAGAATTGCGCCTCATTCCAGTCATGTTGGGACGTCAGGTTCGGGGTTCAAGCATTCGCCGAAAGGTTTCATGATTGCGTCATGCAGAAGCAGCGCTTGCTTCGCGCTCCCGCGTCACGGTATCGCTAGGCGTTCCCGTTTCCCTATCTGGACGATCCTGAATGACTTCTCCCACTCCTTTCGACCTTGGGCCGGCGCATATCATCGGCATTGGCGGCATTGGCATGTCCGGCATTGCGGATGTGATGATCACGATGGGCTATGAGGTGCAGGGCTCCGACATCCGCGAGTCGGACAATATCCAGCGCCTGCGCGAGCGGGGCGCGAAGATCTTTATCGGCCACAAGGCCGAAAATGTGAAAGGCGCCGGGACGGTCATCATTTCCTCCGCCATCAAGGCTGGAAATCCGGAAGTGGACGCGGCGCGGGCGGCGGGCATTCCGGTTGTGCGGCGGGCCAATATGCTGGCCGAGATCACGCGCCTGAAATACACGGTCTGCATCGCCGGCACGCACGGCAAGACGACAACGACCAGCATGGTCGCGGCGCTGCTGGATGGGGCGAACATCGACCCGACGGTCATCAATGGCGGCATCATCCACGCCTATGGCTCGAACTACAAGGCGGGCGAGAGCGACTGGATGGTGGTGGAGAGTGATGAAAGCGACGGCACGTTCGCCAAGCTTCACCCGACCTGCGCCGTGGTGACCAATATCGACCCCGAGCACATGGACCATTACGGGAGCATGGAGAAGCTGCGCGAGGCGTTCGACACCTTCGTGGAGAATTTGCCTTTTTACGGCTTTGCCGTGCTGTGCACGGACCATCCGGAAGTGCAGGGACTGGCCGCGCGCGTCACCGACCGCCGGCGCATCACCTATGGCTTCAACCGCCAGGCCGATGTCCGCGCCGTGAACCTGACCACCGATTTGTCCGGCGCGCATTTCGACGTGGCGCTGCGCCGGCCGGGATCGGCGCAGCCGCGCATGATCGAGAATTTGACCCTGCCCATGGCCGGCGAGCACAATGTGCAGAACGTGCTGGCCGCAGTTGCCGTGGCGCTGGAGCTTGGCGCGACGGATGATCAGATCCGCACCTCCATGGGCCAGTTCGGCGGGGTGAAGCGCCGCTTCACGCAGGTCGGCGAATGGCTGCCCGCAGCGGATCAGCCCCCGGTGCGCATCATTGATGATTACGGCCACCATCCCGTGGAGATTTCCGCTGTGCTCAAAGCGGCGCGGGCGATGCAGGGGCAGGGGCAGCTGATCGCCGTGTGCCAGCCGCACCGGTATACCCGGCTGCGCGACCTGTTCGAGGATTTTTCGCGCTGCTTCGACCAGGCCGACCATGTTCTGGTGGCGCCGGTCTATGAGGCCGGGGAGAGCCCGATCGACGGAATCAGCCATGAGAGCCTTGTGGCCAGCATCTCCCGCAACGGGCATCGCGGGGCGGCGACGATTGGTTCGCTGGAGGCGTTGCCGGAGGCCCTGAAGGCACTGGCCGAGCCCGGCGCGATGGTGGTTTGCCTGGGGGCGGGGGACATCACGAAATATGCCGCCGAGCTGGCCGGGAAGCTGTCAGCCTGACGCCGGGACAGGGGCAAAACCGCTTTCCCTTTCCTCGCGAATGTGCAGGCTAGGCGGCAGATGCCGGCACGCGGCACATGGGAGGATACCGCATGACCGAGACCTATATTTCGCCCGGGCAGGACGAGGAGGCGGCGATTGTGGAGTCGCAGGTCACGCCGACGGCGGGCGAAGGCGGCGTGCTGGGCAAGACCGGGCTGGCCTGGGCCTGGTTCGAATGGGCCCGCAATCCCTATTACATCCTGATCATCATCTATGTCTTTGCGCCCTATTTCGCGCGTGACATCATCGGCGCGGACATCCTGGCCAGTGGCGAACTGGAGGGCATGGACCCGGAAACGGCCCGTCAGGTGGCCGGTGCGAAGGGCCAGGCGGTGGTCGCCTCCCTGTCGAAATGGGCCGGCGCGATTGCCGCGCTGACCGCGCCCTTCCTGGGCGCGGCGTTTGACCGGGGCCTGAGGCGCAAGCCATTGCTGGTGCTGTTCCTGGGGGTGCTGTCGGTCTTGAGCTTCCTGCTCTGGTGGGCGGTGCCGGGCGAAGCCGGCTTTTCCACGGGCACGGTGATCGCGATCCTGATTGCCGCCTATGTCACCTATACGTTCAGCGAAGTGACGCACAATTCCATGTTGCCGGATGCGGCCCGTCCGTCGGCCCTGCCGGGCGTGTCCGGGCTGGGCCTGGCGCTGGGCAATGCGGCGGCAACCCTGTTGTTCGTGGCCATCGTGTTCATGTTCGCCCTGCCGGACATGCTGAGCTGGCCGTTTGCCGAGCCGCTGTTCGGGATCGACACGGCAAAGTATGAGCATTTCCGGATTGCCGGCCCGATCTGTGCGGTCTGGCTGGCCGTGATGATCATTCCCTTCTTCCTGTATTCGAAGGATACCGGGGTGAAGGGCACGCCCTTCCTGCCATCAGTGAAAACCGGGGCGGAGGGCGTCATCCGCACCGTGCGCAAGGCCGCGCAGTATCGGGAAGCGTTCAAATTCCTGATCGCCCGGACAATCTATGCCGACGGCATGTTCGCGCTGCTGGCGCTGGCGGCGGTCTATGTCAGCCTGTTTCTCGGCTGGGGCATTGTCGAGCTGACAGTCTATGCCATCTGGGCCTCGATCTGGGCCGCTGTGGGCGGGGTGGCCGGTGGCTGGTTCGACTCAAAGCTCGGTCCGAAGAATGCCCTGCTGATGGAATTGATGGCCATTGTGATCATCCTGTTCTTCGGCCTGTCGGTGACACGGGACTCGATCCTGTTCGGCCTGTTCGAAAACCGGCAATTGTGGGAGGCCCCGGTCTTCTCGAGCCTGTCGGACGTCACCTATCTGCTCAACGGCGCCCTGATCGGCGTGTTCGCGACGGCCAACATCTCGTCCAGCCGGTCGATGCTGGTGCACATTGCGCCGACCCATATGCGGGGCGAGTTCTTCGGCCTGTATGCGATTGCCGGAACCGTGACCGTCTGGATCGGCCCGCTACTGATCGAGCTGTTCACGACCTGGTCGAACAGCCAGCGCGTCGGCATGTCGGCCATCGCGCTGCTGTTCTTCCTGGGCTTTGCGGTGCTGACCACGGTGCGGGTCGGGCGCACCCCGGCAGAATAGGGCAGGGCCCTGACCTAGCTGGTCGGTCCGAACGGGCTGCCGCCCTTGGTGACCCGGGTGATCTCGTCGACCCGGCGCGGGCGGAGATAGAATTTGTCGCTGATTGTCCGTGAGGACTTCAGAAAACCGCCCAGCTTGCTGTCGTGCTCGTAGACGACTTCCGCCAGAATGATCGATCCGGGCGTGGACACGATGCCGTCCGGCAGCTCGATCGAGGCGCCCTTGGCATAGGCCGTCATCATGTAGGAATCCGACCAGTCGACAACCGGCTTGCCGTCGCCCTTGTCGACGATGCTGGACAGCCGCATCGTGGCGCTCTTGGCGTCATAGGGCTGCATCATCACTTCGGCTGCGGCGAACATTTCCTTCATGTCGTCATCGGTGACCGTGGCCAGACGGGCCGTCAGGTCGCCGAGGCTGGCCGTGGTCGAGGTCACGCGGCGATCGACGCGCATCAGCAGGCTGAGCTCGACTGCGCCGAGATAGATCAGGATCAGGACGGGGGCGATCAGGGCGAATTCGACCGCCGAGACACCTTCCTCATTGTAGCGGATGCCGCGCACGCCACGCCATTTCAGGCGGGGGTTCAACCGGGAAAGAATCGATTTCACAGACATGGTCATCAGTCTCCGAAAGGTTCGTTGCGGAACACCGCGTTCGATTGCAGCAGGTGGCGGTTGTTCGGAAGATTGGACAGCGGCGCGGAAATCCACGGCGTCAGCAGTTTCCATTCATACAAAACACGGATCGCCACCACGTCGTTTGCAGAACCCGGATCGTAGCGGAAATCGGAATCGTCGATCTCGCCATCCTCGTCCAGCGGCGTGGTGATGTCGGCCGAACTGAAATTGTCGAGCGAACGCACGTCAATATAGAGATGGTCATCGCAATTCAGCAGATTGTAGAATTTCGAGCAGACTTCGGTGCGGAATTCGACCTTGGTGAAGCCGCTGTCCTGCGCCTGGCCCGTGCGGATCTTCCGGGACGCTTCTGCAAGTGAGTGTTCCAGGACCGAAGCCATGATGAAGACCAGGCAGACCTCCATCAGGCCGAAGATCAGGAAGAAGAAAGGCACGGACACCAGTGCGAACTCGACCGCGGCAATGCCGCGACGGTCTTCACACCATTGTTCAAACTTGCGGCGCAGCCTTGGCGCAACAATTCCGTTCTGTGTCGTCAGTATCATGACCCAAACCACCCTCATGAGTAGAGGGTCACCCTAGCGGATCTGGGTTGTCATGCCGTTGCAGCGATATGTTGAATTTTATCGATCTCGGCGTCCAGGCGGCGCCGGGGCGCGGTTTCTGCGCCTCTAGCGCGTGTCGGTTGTTTCGCGCACACCCTGCTGCTGCTGGAGCTGCTGGTCGAAATGGCCCGGATTGTCACCCGGATTCAGGGTGGGGCGGCAGGTCGGCGCACAGTCATAGGTGAAGCTGGATCCGGACCGGTTGACGGTGACCAGGTTTGCTTCATCCGCTGTCACAACAATGTCGGACGAGAAGATCTGGCGGCCGGACTTGTCAAAGACCAGCAGATTGGTCGTGCCGAAGGATTTTCCGGTCAGGAAAAGGAGCTGGTCATCATGAACGGAGACGTCCGCAATTGCCGGATTGCCGAGCACGATGCTGGCCGCCTCGCTGCGCAGGTGCAGCGGAATCGTCTTGTTGAGCTCGACGGAAATCGGTCCGGCAAGGGCTGCCTGGGACAGGGTTGCCGCAATCGCCAACAGGGCGCAGAACTTCGCGAACAGGTTCATCAGGCTGGCTCCAAGCATCAATCAGCATCGGCACTTTCCCTGAAGAAGGTTGCACGTTTCCTAACCAAGTTACCCATGCATGGCATTTTACACAGACTGGTCTTTATAATAGGGAAGGGGCCTTGGGAACGAATCACCTGAACCCCTGATTTTGCGGGCATACAGATGGTAAACAAATCCCTCACCCGCCTTCATGGATTTTCTCTTTTCTTTCATGTGATGTTGAGAATGATTGGGTAGGTTCCATCATGTTCCGGGTAGAGGATTTTGCCGGGGCAAAAACAATTGCATGATGGGAGTTTCCAATGTTTGCACGTTTTCTGAAAGACGAGTCTGGCGCCACGGCTATTGAATACGGCCTGATCGCTGCTCTGATCGCTGTTGCTATCATCGGTGGTGCTACCGCCCTTGGTAAGTCTGTGAACGACAAGTTCCAGAACGTCGCTACGTCGATGAACGGCGCCTAAGTTCAGGCCACAAGCCTAGACTTCAGCAATGAGGCCGCCTGGGCAAACCAGGCGGCCTCTTTCGTTTTGGGACGGCGCGTTTAAAAACTTCCTTCAGTCTTTTGGGGCAGGTTGGCCCGCGAAAACCGACCTGAAGGACGTATCCATGATCTTGTCCCTGCTCGCCGGCCTGTTCCTGGCCCTGTGCGTATTCGCTGCGTTGCACGATGTGAACCGGCTGACCATTCCGAACTGGCTGAACCTGACGCTGGCACTGCTCTTTGTGCCGGCAGCCGCCGTGTCCGGTGTTCCGCTGGAAATCGTCGGGGGGCATGTGATCGCGGCGGCCTGTGCGCTGCTGATCGCGTTCGGCCTCTTCGCCTTCAACATTTTCGGGGGAGGGGACGCAAAGATGATCCCGGCGGTGATGTTGTGGGTCGGGCCGTCAGCCAGCATCACCTTCCTGTTCACAATGGCCGTAGCCGGTGGCGCCTGCGCCGTGATCATCATCCTTGTGCGCATGACGATGCCCGCCGAGGCGGTGCCGGGTGCCATCCGGGCCCCGTTCGAGGAGAAGGCCGGCGTTCCCTATGGTGTGGCCATCGCTGCGGGGGCGTTTGCCGCCGGAGCCCAGTCGCCGTTTCTTGCCGAAGTATTAAGCCGGATCAGCAATTTCGGTTAACGATGCTTTAGGCAGCATATGAAATTGTCATCCCTGATCGGACATCGCTGAGTCGAACACGATTTTCCGAGGTGTCGTATTTCCGGAGGAGTGGGGCCTCATGTCGCCAATTCGTCTAATCATCCTGATCGGAGCTGCCATTGCCGCCATCGCGGCGGCATTCCTGGTCCGGAATCTGGCCCAGCAGGGTCCGTCCGCACCGGCGCAGCCGACGACGGTGATCGAGCATATGGAGATCACCGAGATCAAGGTGCTCGTCGCGCAGCGCGACCTGTCAATCGGCGACTATGTTTCCGTGGATGACCTCAAATGGGCCAACTGGCCCGAGAAGAGCATCGTGCCGGGATTTCACACGGATGAAGACTCCCCGGATGCGATCGAACTAGTGGCCGGCAGCGTCGTGCGCGTGCCGATCTTCCAGAACGAGCCGATTCATCCGCGCAAGCTGGTCAAGAAGGGCGACACCGGCACGATGGCGGCGCTGATCGAACCGGGCATGCGCGCCATTTCGGTAGAGATCTCAACCGAGTCAGCGTCCGGCGGCTTCATCCTGCCGAATGACCGCGTCGACGTGATCCTGACCTATGAAGTCACTGTGCAGACGGGTGATGCGATGGTCGACAAGACTGCCACCAGCACCATCCTGCAGAATGTGCGCGTTCTGGCGATTGACCAGGTGTACCTCACCGAGGAGGGCGATGGCGCCGCACAAGTGGGCAATACCGCCACGCTGGAAGTTGACAGCAAGGAAGCCGAACTGATCGCCATGGCCCAGCGCAAGGGCGAGCTGATGCTGGCGCTGCGCCCCTGGTCGGATGTCGGCGATACGTTTGATCGCGACGCCCGGATCGATCTGCTCGAGAATGGCGGCAGCAATAATGGCGGCATCCAGGTCTATCGCAGCGGCAAGCAATCGACTGCCGGTGTGGGGGGAAGTTGAGTATGAAGACGTCGCACATTCTTCCGGGTCTTCTGGCCCTGTCCGCAGCCCTGTCCGCCGCGCCTGCCGCGCTGGCTGCGCCTGACACGATCGGGGCCCGGATCACGCATCCCGGCGAGTCAGCCTATAGCGAACAGGTCACGATCAACGTCAACAAATCTATGGTGGTCGAACTCGACACGCCAGCGGCAGACGTGGTGATCACCAATCCCGAGATCGCTGATGCGGTGGTCCAGACGGCCAAGCGCATCATCTTCCGGGGGGTCAGCTTCGGCCAGACAAATGCGTTTGTGTTCGATCGTGCCGGGAACCAGATCCTGAACCTCGAAATCGATGTCGAAATGGACATGGCGGCGCTGCAGCAGCTGATTGCGCGCCACGTGCCGAATGCCCGTGCCCGGATCGAAAGCGTGAATGGAAATGTCGTTCTGACGGGAACGGCGGACAGTCTTTCTGCGGCGGACGCTGTTGAGCGCCTTGTTTCGGCCTATGTCCGGGCAGGGGACGACACGCAAGTCATCAACATGATGAACATTGCGGCGAAGGACCAGGTCCTGCTGGAAGTCCGTATCGTCGAGATGCAGCGCAATGCGGTCAAGCAGCTGGGCATCAATCTGACCGGATCGCCCGGATTTGGTGATCTGGCCGCCCTGGTCGAGCGCCAGCTGTTCGTCGACAATGGCACCGGCGTTGTGGTCGATGCCGGCACGACGACGCTCGCGCCCGGCCTGCCATATTCCCTGAACGCCGATGTCGGCAGCTCGCTGAGCTTCCCGGTGCAGGGCCAGAGCCTTGGCGGGTTTGGCGGCACGATCGGCTATCAGAATTATGTCGGCACAGATCTTCAATCGAGCATCGGCGCGGACATCAACGCCCTTGAGCGGATCGGCATTGTCCGTACGCTGGCTGAACCGAACATTGTCGCGATCTCCGGCGAGAGCGCGCAATTCCTTGCAGGCGGTGAATTCCCCGTTCCGGTTGGCCAGGACAATAATGGCCGCATCACGGTGGAGTTCAAACCCTATGGTGTGGGGCTCGGCTTCACTCCGGTTGTGCTGTCGGAAGGGCGGATTTCGCTGAAAGTGTCGACCGAGGTTTCCGAACTGACTTCCGAAGGCGCCTATCAGGGCACGAGTTCCACCACGATCGATGACGAGGGCAATGTCATCACCGTCGAGGGCGCGACCCTGCCGGCCCTGTCGGTGCGGCGGGCCGAGTCGACCATCGAGCTTCCCTCGGGCGGCTCCATGATGATGGCGGGCCTGATCCAGACCCGGTCCCGCCAGACGCTGGACCAGGTGCCGGGCCTGAAGAAGCTGCCGATCCTGGGCGCGCTGTTCCAGTCTCGCGACTTTGTGCAGGAAGAGACGGAACTGGTCGTGATCGTGACACCATACCTGGTCGATCCGACATCGAAGGACCAGCTGCGCACGCCGGCAGAGGGCTTTGCCAATGCCTCGGATGCGAAGACGATCTTCTTCGGCAAGCTGAACGAACAATACGGCAAGAACGGCGCCAAGGTGGATGCGGAAGACTATCGCGCACCTGTCGGCTTTATCGAGGAATAGGGGACGGATCATGAGCAAGCTGACCACTTCATCTCTGGCCCTTGCAGCGGCTGTTGGAGCCCTGACGATCACGGCCTGTTCGAGCGCTGCGCCGACGGCCGTGCCGCAGGCCTACCTTCAGGGGACGCCGCTGGACCGCAATCCGATCGGTGTGGCGAAGCGCACTGAATTTCTGGAAATCGACATTCACCCTGCCGCCAGCCAGCTGAGCCTGAGCGACAAGGCGCGGATCCGCAACTTCGTCGCCGACTACCGGTCTGTCGGTCATGGTCCGCTGATCATGTCGCTGCCAATGTCGAGCGCGAACCCGCAACTGGCCGTGCAGGCGACCGCTGAAGCGCGCGAGATCGCCTGGGAGAATGGTGTCGCCTATGAGGAAATCGCCGGCGGAACGCATGGGGAAGAATCGGACGTGTCCGAGCCCCTGATCCTGGCGTTCCAGTCTTATGAGGCGATTGCGCCCGATTGTCCGTCTCTGGCATCGCTCGATATGGGCGACATGTCCTCGAACAATGAGCTGCCGACGCTTGGGTGCGCGGTGCGCACCAATCTGGCGGCCATGATTTCCGATCCCGGCGATCTGCTGGGACAGCGGTCCCTGGACCAGGGCGATCCGGTTCGCCGCGCAACTATTCTCGACAAGTTCCGCAAGGGTGAAGTCACCGGGGCGGAACGGGGCGAAAATGAATCCGGCACGGTGTCGACGGCAGTTGGCAATTAGGGCCGGTGAGAGAGGTTTGGTAGATCATGTCTAACGAAAATGCACTGTTCGATGAAGACTTCGAAGATGTCTTTTCCGATGATCCGCTGGCTGACCTTGTGAGGCCGGCCGCCGAGGCGGAATCCGCTGCTGAAGAGGATGCGGAACCCGCCGTAGCCGGCGTGGTGGCAGACAATGATGCCGGCATGATCAGCCCGGCAGAGCCGAGTGGCGGCGACGCGATGCTGCCCGCAATCTCGATCAAGCTGTTCTATGAGCGCCAGGAAACACGCGGCCTGATGGAAGTCTGCGCGCATGACCGCCGCATGGGCCGCGCGACGATCGAGTGCATTCCGGGCGGCATTCCGGCGGCCATCGCCTATATGAGCGAAAATCCGACCCCGAACCTGCTGATGATTGAATCCTCGGATTCCGCGGCGCAGGTGCTGCGGGAGATCGACGCGCTGGCAGAGCATTGCGACGAGACCGTCAAGGTGATGGTGATTGGCGCGGTGAACGACATCATGCTGTACCGCCAGTTGATGGCGCGCGGCGTCAGCGAATACCTCGTGCCGCCCTTCCAGCCGCTGCAGATCATCCGCTCCATCGGCGACCTGTTTATCAATCCGGATGCGCCGTTCGTCGGCAAGCAGATTTCCATTGTGGGCGCCAAGGGCGGGGTAGGGGCCTCAACCATTGCGCACAATCTGGCCTGGGCCCTGTCGGAGAATGTGAAGGTCAACACGACCCTCGTCGATCTCGACCTGTCCTTCGGGACCACCGCGCTCGACTTCAATCAGGAAACGCCGCAGACCGTGGCCGATGCGCTTCTGGCGCCGGAGCGGGCCGATGATGCCGTGATCGAGCGGCTTCTCGCCAAGCCCACCGACCGCCTGTCCCTGTTCACGGCGCCGGCCACGATCAACCAGATCATGGACATCCCGGATGAAGCCTACTCGATTGTCATCGAGGGCGCGCGGCGCAATGTGCCCTATCTCGTGCTGGACCTGCCGCACATGTGGTCAAGCTGGATGCTGAACACGCTGGTTGCGTCCGACGAGGTGATCATTGTGTGCCAGCCGGATCTGGCCTCCCTGCGCAACGGCAAGAACATGATTGACCAGATGAAGGCCAAGCGCCCGAATGATCATCCGCCCCGCCTCGTGCTGAACATGAGCGGCGTGCCGAAGCGACCCGAGATTCCCGTGAAGGACTTTGCCGCGGCCATCGGGGTGGAGCCGGAGATCATCCTTCCCTTTGATCCGGAACTGTTCGGTACGGCAGCCAATAATGGCCAGATGATTTCCGAAACCGATGCGACCTCGAAATCGTCGCAGGCAATTGATCATCTCGCCTCGACCCTGACCGGCCGCACCATCGTTCCGCAGGAGAAGTCGTTCCTTAAGAAGTTGCTGGGAAAGTGACCCATAGGGGGACCCTTGAATGGCATTTGGAAAACGATCCGCTTCCAGCAGTCCGGTAGCCGCGCCGGCAGCGCCGGCCCCCAAGCCGGCCGCGCCTGCGCCGAAGCCGAAGCCTGTCTCGAAGAAGCCGCCCGTGCCGGATCCGGTTCCGGTCAAGGGCGCACCGAAACCTCCTTCCGAAGGGGGCAAGCCCGTTCGCGTTCAGGCGCCGGAGGCCAAGCCGGAACCCGTCCGCAAGGTGGTTCAGCAATCTGACCAGTACTACGCGACGAAGATGACCATCTTCAACGCGCTGATCGACACGATCGACCTGTCGCAGCTGGCGCAGCTGGACGCCGAAAGCGCGCGCGAAGAGATCCGCGACATCGTCGTGGAGATCATCAGTATCAAGAATGTGGTGATGTCGATCTCCGAGCAGGAGCAACTGCTGGATGACATCTGCAACGATGTGCTGGGTTATGGTCCGCTGGAGCCGCTGCTGGCACGCGACGACATCGCGGATATCATGGTGAACGGCGCTGATACGACCTATATCGAGGTCAACGGCAAGATCGAACGGACCAATATCCGGTTCCGCGACAATGCGCAGCTGATGAACATCTGTCAGCGGATCGTGAGCCAGGTTGGACGCCGGGTGGACGATTCCTCGCCGATCTGTGACGCTCGCCTTCTGGACGGGTCTCGTGTGAACGTGATCGCGCCGCCCCTGGCGATTGATGGTCCGACCCTGACCATTCGTAAGTTCAAGAAGGACAAGCTGCGCCTTCAGGATCTGGTGAATTTCGGGTCGATTTCCGAACCCGGCGCAGACATCCTGCGCATCATCGGACATTCGCGCTGCAACGTGCTGATCTCCGGCGGTACGGGCTCGGGGAAGACGACGCTTTTGAACTGCCTGACCGGATTCATCGATCCGACCGAGCGGGTTATCACCTGCGAAGACTCGGCCGAATTGCAGCTGCAGCAGCCGCACGTTGTCCGTCTCGAGACGCGCCCGCCGAACATCGAGGGATCGGGCGAGATCACGATGCGGGACCTGGTGAAGAACTGTCTGCGTATGCGTCCGGAGCGGATCATCGTGGGCGAGGTGCGTGGACCGGAAGCGTTCGACCTGTTGCAGGCCATGAACACGGGCCATGACGGGTCAATGGGCACACTGCACGCCAACAGCCCGCGCGAGGCCCTCAGCCGTGTCGAATCCATGATCACGATGGGCGGTTTCTCGCTGCCGGCAAAGACGATCAGAGAGATGATCGTCGGCTCCATTGATGTCGTCGTGCAGGCCTCGCGCCTTCGCGACGGGTCGCGCCGCATCATGAACATAACGGAAGTCATGGGCCTGGAAGGGGACACGATCGTCCTTCAGGACGTGCTCAAATATGAAATCGAGGGCGAGGACGAGGATGGCAAGGTGCGTGGTGTCCACCGGGGCACCGGCGTTGGCCGTCCGCGCTTCTGGGAGCGCGCGTCCTATTACAATCTCGAGCGTGACCTTGCGGTTGCGCTGGATGCGCTGGGAGCCTGATGCATGGATGGGAACATGATCATCTATGTCATTGCCGGCCTGGCATTCCTGACCATTGCCGGGCTTGGCCTGGCGTTGACCGGCGGGCAGAACGACAATGCGCGCAAGCGGGCCAAGGCCATCGGGTCCGGTGGGACAGGGGCCGGCAAGCGCGGAAAGGTGATGGACGAGAACGCCAAGCGCCGCCAGAAAACCCAGGAAATGCTGGAGAGCATGCGGAAGCAGGACAAGGAGCGCCGCAAGTCGATCCAGCCCCAGAACCTCAAGGCGCGCCTGACGCAGGCCGGGCTGGACGTTCCGGTTTCGGCTTTCTGGATCTTCTCCCTGATCCTCGGCATGGGGCTTGGCGGCCTGGTCTATGTGCTGGGCTTTGACGGGCTGGTCATCAGCGGCATTTCGTTCAAGAGCCGTCCGGCGCTGGTCGGCGGCGCGTTCTTCGTCGGCGCATTCGGCTTGCCGCGCGTGCTGCTTGGCTTTCTCACCAATGGCCGCAACAAGAAGATGATTAACCAGTTCGCCGATGCGCTGGACATCATCGTGCGCGGCGTGAAATCAGGCCTGCCGCTGAATGAAAGCGTCCGGATCATTTCCCGCGAATCCCCTGAGCCGCTGCGTACCGAATTTGCCATGCTGTCGGACAATCTCGCCATGGGCGCCGGGCTCGAGCGGTCCCTGGGCACGTTCTACAAGCGCGTGCCCCTGCAGGAAGTGAACTTTTTCATGATCGTGCTGATGATCCAGTCCAAGGCGGGCGGTAACCTGTCCGAGGCTCTGGGAAACCTATCCAGCGTGATCCGGGCCCGCAAGATGATGCGGGAGAAGGTGAAGGCAATGTCTTCCGAGGCGAAAGCCTCCGCGATGATCATTGGCGCGCTGCCCTTCGTGGTCGGGTTCCTGGTCTATCTGACGACCCCGGCCTACATCATGCAGCTGTTCACCACCGATACCGGCCACCTGTTCCTCACCATCGGTGTCGTGATGATGTCCATGGGCATCTTCGTGATGCGCAAGATGATCAATTTCGACCTTTAGGAGACGGCGATGACGGACATTCTGACATCGCTGGCCAAGCCTGACGCCATTGCCGCCCTGCTCGTGGCGCTGGCCGTATTTGCCACGGTCATTTCCATCCTTCTGCCCTATCTGCAGACGGACAAGCTGGAGACCCGCCTGAAGGCCGTGACCGAACAGCGCGAGAAACTGCGCAAGCAGAGCCGCGCGGCCATGGAGAACAAGGGCCTTCGGCGCACGGATGATTCCATGGTCGGGAACATCTCGTCGAAGCTGAACCTCGCCAAGGCCCTGGAAGACCCGAACATTGTGGACAATCTGGCGAAGGCGGGCCTGCGTGGACCGGCGCCGCTGGCTGCGTTCTATTTTGCGCGGATGACCCTGCCCTTTGCAGGCGCGCTGCTGACGTTTCTGTATATCTTCTTTGTCAATGATCACGGCTTCTCCATGCCGCTGAAATACGGCTCGCTGCTGTTCGGGGCCGCGGCCGGCTTCTATGCGCCGAACCTGTATGTCAGCAATGTCGCGCAGAAGCGCCAGCAATCGATCATGCGGGCCTTTCCGGATGCGCTGGATATGCTGCTGATCTGTGTTGAGGCAGGCATGTCCATCGAGCTGGGCTTTTCCAAGGTCAGTCAGGAAATCGGGTCCGCCTCCCCGGAGCTGGCGGAAGAATTCGGCCTGACCGTCGCCGAGCTTTCCTATCTGCCGGAACGGCGCCAGGCCTATGAGAACCTTGCAAAGCGAACGGGAAATGACGGTATCAAGGCCGTGTGTATGGCACTGGGCCAGGCCGAACGTTACGGCACGCCGCTGGGCGACGCCTTGCGCATCATGGCCAAGGAAAACCGGGACATGCGCATGGCGCAGGCCGAGAAGAAGGCCGCCGCCCTGCCGGCGCAGCTGACCGTGCCGATGATCCTTTTCTTCCTGCCGGTTCTGTTCCTGGTGGTGCTGGGGCCAGCCTATATCGGCTTCAAGGCATCGCAGGGGAACGGCTCGTTCGCACAGGCACCGGTCGAGCGGAGTGACACGAACAGGGGCTGAGGTCCGGGTGACTTCAGTAAGGCGCGCCCGTCGGCTGGTCCGGCGGGCGTTGCCGTTTCTGCTTGCGATCAGCCGGGTGTGCGGCGCAGGCGCAGGCCGGACCCGGCCGGAGACGGGGCAGGGTCTTCGGCTTCTGCATCCGCAGACGGGCCCGCCAGGGCAAGACTGCTGCTGTCGACCGGGACCGATGTGCTGGGGGAGGGGGTGACCGCTTCCGGGGCCGGGTCCGGTGCGGCTTCCAGCGCTTCCCAGGACCGGACAGGCTGTACCATGGCGCGCAGGAGGTCGGTGTTCTTCTGCACAATGCTTTCCGGTGCGAACCGGCTGGAGACTTGCGCCATCTCGTCATATCGGCCCTGCAGGCCCAGGATGAGCGCCAGGTTTTCCGTCACGCGCAAATCGGCGTCAGGCTGGGCGGCTGCCGTGCGAAGCTTTGCCTCGGCGCCTGTGAGATCCCCGCTCAACGCCAGCGAGAGGCCGTAATTGGTAAGGGTTGTGGTACGGCTCGGATCCAGTGCCAGCGCCTTGTCATAGGCGGCCTGTGCCATGTCGTGGCGCTCCATCTTGTCCAGCGTAACACCGAAAGCAGACCAGGCTTCCGGGCGGTCTGGAGCAAGAACTGCAGCCTTTTCGTATGCGCGGGCGGCGCCCATCATGTTGCCTTCAGCGGAAAACACCCGGCCCAGCGCCATCAGCGCTTCCGTGCTTTCCGGGTGTTCAACCAGTGTCTTGGACAGAACCTCGATGGCCCGTTCATTGGAGCCAATTCCGCGCAGGGCCGCCACGAAGGTCATGGCCGTATCGAGATCTTTTGGATTCTTGTTGTACTCATTGGACCAGAAATTGGCCTTGGTGAGCGGATCGGAATTGTTCGCCGCCTCGATCTCTTCCGGCGTGGCCGGTTTCATCGCATCTTCAATGGCGCGGGCGAGTTTTGCCTGTGCTTCCTGTTCCGGATCCGGCGCGGAGGCGCATGCGGCAACCGCCAGACACAGCGCAGTCAGGGACGTTTTGGCTCTGGACATCGGAAAGCTCCGGGTTTGTATCTGGTGCACTGCCAGTGAGTCTGGACCTGAGGGCGTCAAGGATCAGTTAACGCCTCACCAGATTCCATTAACTCTTCGCCGTGAAAGGCCCCGTTTCCATGCACAAGAGCTTCACCGCCGACCCGAAGGGCGCCGTTGACGTCTTCCTCTACACTGCCGCCGAGTTCAAACTGTTGGAGAACGATCCGTTCCCCTCTGCCCGATCCATTGCCGAGGGGCAGGATTTCACCGGTGCGGCAGGGCAGATCGTGCTGGTGCCCGGCGACAAGGGTGATCTTGCCCGGGTCCTGTACGGCCTCGGCAAGGGCAAGGACGCCCTGGCCGTCGCAGGCCTGTCTGCCAAGCTGCCGAAGGGGACCTACCGCGTCCTCGCTTCAGGGGGGCTGCGCTTCGACCAGATCGCAGCCGGATGGGCCGACGGGGCCTACCGGTTCGATCGCTATCTCAAGGACAAGGCTGCGCCACCGCAATTGCTTCTCCCCGAAGGGCAGGATGCCGACGCGCTGAGCCGGGAGGCGGATGCGTGCGCCCTGCTGCGGGACCTGGTGAATACACCCGCTGCCGATATGGGACCCCAGGACATTCAGGCGACCATTTCCGACATGGCGGAACGATTTGGCGCAACGCTGACCACCATCATCGGGGATGCGCTTCTGGAGCAGAACTATCCGATGGTGCACGCGGTCGGCCGCGCGGCGGTCTATGAGCCGCGCTTCATGGAACTCGAATGGGGCGACCCGTCCCATCCGAAACTGGCGCTGGTGGGCAAGGGGGTCACCTTCGATTCCGGCGGGCTCGACATCAAGCCGGGTTCCGGCATGCGCATCATGAAGAAGGATATGGGCGGCTCGGCCCATGTGATTGCCCTGGCGCAGCTGGTCATGAGCGCAAACCTGCCAGTGCATCTGAAACTCTATGTCCCGTCGGTGGAAAATGCCGTGGCCGGCAATGCCTTCCGTCCGGGGGACGTGCTTTCCAGCCGCAAGGGCCTGACCGTCGAGATCGACAATACCGATGCTGAAGGCCGCCTGATCCTGGCGGATGCGATTGCCCGGGCCTGCGAGGAGAAACCGGACCTGTTGATCGATTTCGCGACCCTGACAGGGGCCGCACGCGTGGCGCTCGGGCCGGACCTGGCGCCATTCTATACGGATGACGAAGACATTGCAGACGCCTTAGAGGCAGGCTCGAAGGCCTCCGGTGATCCGGTCTGGCGCATGCCGCTATGGGATCCGTACCTGGCCGATCTGAAAAGCCCGATTGCCGATCTCGTCAATTCAGGAGGACGCTTCGCCGGATCGATCACGGCGGCCCTGTTCCTGAAACAATTCGTGGATGCTCCGAGCTGGATGCATTTCGATGTCTGGGCCTGGCGGCTCGGAAAATACGGGCGGCCGGAAGGGGCGGCGCCTTGCGGCCTGCGGGCGGCCTGGTCCATGCTGCAGACCCGATTTGGCGAGGGTTAAGACGAGGAAAGCGGATGAGGCGGATTTGGCTGCTTGTTCTGACGGGCGTGTTTCTGGCCGGGCAGGGACTGGCGCAGGCACCGGAGATGGTGCGAGTTCCGGCGCCGGAAGATCCGGCATCCCTTCCGCTTTATGAAGACAATGGAGCAGGCCTGGCCGATACCGAAATCTGGACCGATACCGGCACGGAACGCTGGGCACGCAATGTCTCCCATCCGACCCTGCTGCCGGTCTTGCCCGATCCTGAAGTGGCCACCGGCGCAGCCGTGATCGTTGTGCCCGGCGGCGGGTTCCAGTTCGTCTCGATGGACAATGAAGGCTATCCGATTGCGCACTGGCTGGCCGAACAGGGCGTGGCTGCTTTTGTCCTGAAGTATCGCGTCATGCAGACGCCGGAACCGGAAGCGGAGTTTGATGCGCACATGCAGCGCATGTTCGCCCCTACGCCCGACATGACCCCGATCGATGTGCGCCCCGGCATTCCGCCGGCTGTGGAAGATGCCCAGGCGGCCCTGGCCATGGTGGAGGCCCGCGCTGTGGAATGGGGCATCGACGCGGACCGTATCGGCATGCTGGGATTCTCGGCCGGAGCAATTACGACCCTCGGCACCGTTCAGGCCGAGGACGGCGCGCCCCGTCCGGATTTCATCGGCTATATTTACGGCCCGATGACAGCTACGACCGTGCCCGAGACGGCGCCGCCCATGTTCGTGGCCCTGGCGGCCGATGATGCGCTGTTCGGGCAACAGGGATTCGGTCTGGTGGAAGCCTGGCAGTCTGCCGGCAAGCCGGTGGAGCTGCATTTCTATGACAGCGGCGGACACGGGTTCGGGTCATATCGGCGCGGAAACCCGGCGGATGGCTGGTTCGACCAATTCCTGCGCTGGATGGATGGGCGCGGCCTGCGCGAGGTAGAGGCGGACTAGGAGCCGGTCAGTCGACGATATCGGGACTGAGCACGCGCACTTCCGACAGCCGGATGGCCTCACGCACACGGCCCCGCAGGACCAGCGTGTCGATGTTTTCGGGATCGGATATCATCGCCGCCTCGACATCGGCCATGGCGGCGTCCAGCTGATCGAGATTGAGATGCGCCTCTGCCCGGAACTGGCGGGCGATGGCCATGCCGGGGGCGAGCGCAAGCGCCAGATCGAGATCCTTCTTCGCGTCGGACCACTGGCCGAGCATCAGATGGGCGCTGGCCCGGTCTACCAGCAGGTCCGGCGTGTCCGGCTTCAGCTTCAGCGCGTTGGTGAATGTGACAATGGCCGCTTCGGGGGCTCCGGCCTGCAGCCAGGCATTGCCGGACTGGATGAGGTATTCCGCGCGTTGGTCGATTGTGCCGCCATCAACGGAATTGGCCAGTTGTTCCAGGCGGGCGGCGCCTTCATCCTCGCGGCCGAGGGCAATCAGCGCCAGCGCCGTGCATTGGCGCGCACCGGGCCGGTTGCCCTGATAGGTCCAGGTCAAACCGTCCTCATAGGCTTCTTCGGGATCGATCTCGATCTTGGCAACGCAGGCTTCCAGCCGTTCGGCCTCACGCGCATCAATGGTCGCGCTGGCAGACTGCGACAGGGCCATGGAGGCGACGGCGAGGGCTAGGAGAGACATGGATCAAAGGCTCCGGAGACGGTATCAGGGGTGTTAGACCCGACAGGAGCTGCCAGCGCAAATGACAGATACGACATCTCTGCTTTTTGTCTTCGGGCTCGGCTATAGCGCGTTGCGGCTGGCTGAACGGCTCAAGGCCCGTGGGACAACCGTCGCCGGCACGGTGCGGAGCGAGGAAAAGGCCGCCGCCCTGCGCGCCGACGGGGTCCGGGCCGAAGTGTGGAACGGACAGGGGCTGCCGGACATCCCGGACGGAGCACACTGGCTGGTGACGCTGCCGCCGGATGAGGCCGGATGTCCGGCGGCGCGGGTCGCGACCTATGCCGAACCGGGGGCGGCCAGCGTGACCTATCTGTCCACGACGGGGGTGTATGGAGACCTTGGGGGCGGCTGGGCGATGGAGTGGAGCCCGGTCAATCCCGGCTCTGACCGGGCCAGGGCGCGGGTTCTGGCGGAGCAGCAATGGATGGATGCGACGGATGGTGCGGCGCGGATAGTGCGCCTGCCGGGCATCTACGGTCCGGGCCGCTCGCCCTTCGGGAAGCTGCGTGAAGGCAAGGCGCATCGCGCGGTCAAGCCGGGGCAGGTTTTCTCGCGCGTGCATGTTGACGACATCGCCTGCGGCCTCGAGGCCCTGTTGGACCGGCCCGACCTGCATGGCATTTTTCATCTGTGTGATGACCTGCCGGCTCCACCGCAGGATGTGACGGCCTTTGCCGCCGACCTGCTGCAGATGACGCCGCCCCCGGAAGTGCCGTTCGAGGCGGCAGGACTCAGCCCCATGGCGAAGAGTTTCTATGCCGAGTGCAAGCGCGTTTCGAATGCGCGCGCCAAGGCAGCGCTTGGTTGGCGGCTCCTGTACCCAACATATCGGGAGGGTCTGCGCGCCGTGCTGGCGGCGGAGGACGGCCGATAAAAAAGCCCCCTCCGGTCAGGAGGGGGCAGGTCTCGGGGACTGCTTCGTGTTTTATGCGGTCACGGAGTCGCGCTGGCGGGCATGTTTGCCTTCGCAGATCTCTTCCACGATCTTGGCGTTGAAATCGCCCAGATCATCCGGTGAGCGGGACGTGACCAGGCCACCATCAACGACGACGGACTGATCCTTCACGATTCCACCGGCATTCTTCAGATCCTGCTGGATGGCGGGGTAGCCGGTGACCTCGCGGCCATTGACGAGATTTGCCGAAATCAGAACCTGCGGACCGTGGCAGATCGAGAAGACCGGTTTCTTCTGTGCAAAGAAGTCCGATACGAAGGATTTCGCCGTCTCATTGGTGCGCAGGGCGTCCGGGCTGAACAGGCCGCCCGGGATGAGCAGGGCGTCGAAATCCTCGGCCTTCGCTTCGTCCAGGGACAGGTCGACCTTGTATTTGTCGCCATGTTCACGATGCTGGTTGGCATGAATGAAGCCTTTCTCGGTCGAGACGATCATGGTCTCGCCGCCTGCAGCCTCGATCGCTTCCTTCGGGCTCGTCAGTTCGATCTCCTCAAAGCCATCGGCTGCGAGGATTGCCATTTTTCGACCTTGTGCGCGTTGGTTTGACATGGGGCATGTCTCCTTGATCTGGTGTTGTCACCGCGCTGCAACCCATGGTGAGGGAGCGCGGGCGGACGGATCATCCCGTCCTGCACCAGATCAATGGCCAGGCAGGGCCATCGTTCCGATTAAATCGGGGAAAGGTCAGGCTTTCGCCGCATGCGCAATGTCGGCGCAAGTCGCCTTCAACCGGGCGATGTCCTGATCGCGCGACAGACGATGGTCACCATCCTTGATCAGGGTAAAGATCAGATCGCTGGAGGTAATCGTGTCGACAAGCCGTTCGGCATGCCTCCACGGCACGTCCGCATCCTCTTTGCCCTGAAGAATGCGCACGGGCACATCGATCTGGATGGGAGCGTCGAGAATTTGCCAGGTCCGGCCATCCTCGATCAGGGCCCGGGTGATGGTGTAGGGTTCGTCATAGTCCGATGGACGCAGCGTGAACCCCTTTTCCAGGATTTCCGCCTGCGCTTCAGGTGAAAATTCCGGCCACATCAGCTTTTCGGTGAAGTCGGGCGCCGGGGCAATCAGGACAAGCCCGGCAATGCGCGCCGGCCGGGCGAGCGCCGTCAGCAGCGCCATCCAGCCCCCCATGCTGGAGCCGACAAGGATGACCGGCCCGGATGTGTGCGCGTCGATGGCAGCGAGCGCATCCGCCCGCCAGGCGGAAATCGTGCCATGTTCAAAGGCGCCGTCTGACTCGCCATGCCCGGAATAGTCGAAGGCGAGGAATCCATGGCCGGCCGTTCTGGCCCAGGCTTCGAGCTCGGTGACCTTGGTGCCGCTCATGTCGGACTTGAAGCCGGACAGCCAGACGAATGTTAGCGGCGAACCGGTCGGCGCCGACGCCCGGTAGGCCAGGCGGCGTCCGTCGGGAGAAGTGAAATAGGACGTTGTCATTCGTCTCCCGTTCCTTCATCTGTTTCGCCTGTCAAGCGAGTGGGAGAATTTTCGTCTTGCCCGATTTCCCGGACCTGACCGGCAGGACCATCCTGCAGGTAGCCCCCGAACTGTCTGCGGGGGGCGTCGAGCGGACCGTGCTGGAGGTGACCGAAGCCATCGTGGCGGCAGGCGGTCGCGCCTTGCTGGCGAGCCGTGGCGGACGCCAGGAAGCGGCATTCGAGGCATTGGGCGGCGAACTGTTCCGCATGGACGCCAAGTCCAAGAATCCGGTCGTGCTGAAACTGAATGAAGGCAAATTGAAACGCCTGATCGCGCGGGAAGGGGTGGATCTCGTGCATGCCCGCTCGCGGGCGCCGGCCTGGAGCGCCTATCGGGCCGCGCGGGCGATGGGCGTGCCTTTCGTGACCACGTATCACGGGGCCTATTCCGGCAAGACGAAGCTGAAGAAGCGCTACAATTCCGTGATGGCGAAGGGCGATCTGGTGATCGCCAATTCGCAATGGATAGCCGAGCATGTGAAGACAGAACATGGCGTGCCATTCGAGAAGGTCGTCACCATTCCGCGCGGCGTCGATCTTGTGGCGTTTGATCCATCAGCGGTTCCGGTTGAACGGGTGCGGGCGATCCGGTCTGCGCTGGGCCTGGCCGACGACAGCCGGAAGATCCTGCTGTTGCCGGGCCGCCTGACGGAGTGGAAGGGCCAATTGGTGGCGATCGAGGCGATGGGCCTTCTGTCACCGGAAGAGCGGGACGGGCTGGTGCTTGTGCTGGCAGGCGATGCGCAGGGCCGGAGAAACTATGTCGAGCGGCTGGAACAGGCGGTGGTGGCGCATGGCCTCGACCGCGGTGTCATCATGTCCGAGCACATTACCGACATGCCGGCCGCCTATCTTGCCAGCGACATCGTGCTGGCGCCGTCCGTCCGCCCGGAAGCCTTTGGCCGGGTGGCTGCGGAAGCGTCTGCCATGGCGCGGCCGGTCATCGTCTCCGATCATGGGGGAGGCCGCGAAACGGTGATCGATGGCGAAACCGGAGCCCGTGTCGAACCGGGCAATGCGCAATCCCTGGCAGGGGCCATCCGGGCCCTGTTGTCGGTTGGCGCGCTGGCCCGGGACGGCATGGGACGGGCCGGTCAGCTGCATGTTCGGCAGCATTTCTCCAAGCGGGGGCTTCAGGCGGCGACGCTCGGCGTCTATAAGACCTTGCTGGACTAGGGGAAATTCGAGGCGCAGATGGCAAAACCCGGCAAATCGGCCAGTCCCGTGAACCCGGGCGAGGCGGCCGAGAAAGTGCTTGTGATCAAGCTGAGCGCGCTCGGCGACTTCGTGCTGGCCCTGGGGGCCATGAAGGCCGTGCGGGTGGCCCATCCGAAAGCCCGCATCACGCTTCTGACCACGCCGCCCTACAAGGACTTCGCCGAACTCTGCCCCTATGTGGACGAGGTCGAGACCGATGGCCGGCCGGACACGATGAAGGCGACGGCGGCGCTGATCTCGCGCATTCGCAAGGCGAAGTACGACATTGTCTATGATTTCCAGACGAGTGGCCGGACAAAGAACTATTTCACTGCCCTCAACAAGACAGGAAAGGCGCCGCTCTGGTCCGGACATCACGAGAAGGCGGCCTTTTTCCACGACAATGCCGATCGGGCGACGATGCATTCGATCGACCGTCTGGCCGAACAACTGGAAGTGGCCGGCGTGGCACCGGGGGGGCGCTGGCTGGGCAATTCGGCGCCGAAGCCCGATTTGTCCTGGGTGCGCCCGAAACTGCTGGATGCGCCCCGCCTTCAACCCGCTTATTTCAGTATTGAAACGCCCTACATGCTGCTGATTCCCGGCGCATCGGCGCACCGGGAGGCCAAGCGCTGGCCCGTCGAGAATTATGCCGAACTGGCCAAACGCGTGGCCGATGCAGGTGTGACGCCGGTGATTATCGGCGGCAAGGCAGAAGGGCAATTGGCGCATGAGATTGTGCGCAAGGAGCCGCGCACCAAGAGCCTGACAACGCGGACCGACCTGTTCCAGATCGTGACCCTGGCGGAGAAGGCGTTGTTTGTCGTGGGCAATGATACGGGCCCGATGCACATGGCGGCCATTGCCGGGGCCCCCGGCGTCGCGCTGTTCGCCCTTACCGAAAGTAATCCGGACCATGCGGCGCCCCGCGGCGCGCAGACCATCATCATCAATTCAGCACCGACCCTGGCCGAATTGAGCGTGGATGATGTCTGGCAGTCTGTCAGGGCGCTGGGTGTGTTGCCATCTTGACGCGCTGGCAGAAGTGTTGAATGGCCGTTCGCCTTGAAGATGCCAGCATTAATGGGCATATTCGCCATAATCGAAACAGCGAAAAAGGAGATTCGCCATAGCTCGCAGACCAGATACCGGTGGACCGCAGAAAGCCACTGGCCCACGTATCAATGATGACATTCGCGCCGCCAAGGTTCTCTTGATTGACGAGAACGGCGAAAAGCAGGGCGTGATGCCCCTGATGGCTGCGCTCGACGCGGCGCGCGAAGCCGGCATGGATTTGGTGGAGGTGTCTCCGAACCAGGAGGTGCCCGTCGTCAAGATTCTCGACTATGGCAAGCTTCGATTCGAGGAACGCAAGAAAAAGGCGGCCGCGAAGAAGAAGCAGAAATCTTCCGAGCTCAAGGAAATCAAGATGCGCCCGAACATCGACACGCATGATTATGGCGTGAAGGCGAAGGCGATGGCACGTTTCTTCGAAGCTGGCGACAAGGTGAAAGTCACCCTGCGTTTCCGGGGCCGCGAAATGGCGCACCAGCATCTGGGCATGGAATTGCTGCAGCGGGTGAAAGAGGATTTCGAGGAAACGGCAAAAGTGGAACTGGAGCCGAAACTCGAAGGCCGCCAGATGACGATGGTTCTCGCGCCGCGCTGATCGCGGCGGACAGACGACCAAAAAAAGCCGGACGGGCAGGGCGCTCGTCCGGCTTTTCATTTTGGGGCGATGCGGACCTATTGCCCGGCGCGGATGAAGTCTCGCACGTCTTCCGACAGTTTCTCGCCATCACTTTCGGCGAGATACATCATGTGCCCGGAATCATAATAGTCGAACTGGACGCGGTCGAGCACGACGCCATTTTTGCGCAGGGACATTTCGGCGCCGAAGAAGGGCGTCGCCAGATCATACCAGCCGGAAGCCAGCAGCACGCGCAGGTCCGGGTTCTCCCGCATGCCCTTGCCGAGCCAGGGCGCGACATTGACATAGGATGGCCAACCCCGCTGGTTCACGCTCCAGTTCCATTGCGAACCGGGTTCGCCGGTCAGAACCTTATAGGGGCGGGTGAAGTCCACTTCGAGCTCGCGGGTCAGATAGTCATTGATCGCGGCGACATAGGCGACATCCATGCCGTAGCCGGATGGATCATTCTCCGGCGTCTCGCCCGTGCCCTCGCTGTCGACGCCCCTGTAGCGGCTGTCGAACCGGCCGATGGTGTAGCCTTCGCGGCGCAGGAGTTCCTTGCGGAAGCGATGCGGATCAACGCGCAGATTGGCGAGGCGAATCCATTCTGGTGACAGGCCGATGAAATCGCTCATTTCCTGGGCGATGCGGATCTCGTCGGCTTCGCTGAGGGTGGAGCCCCGGATCAGGGCAGGGGCCAGCGTGTCGGTGGCGTAGGTGCGCGCAGCTTCGACAAAAGCATCGAAATCATTGTTCCATTTCGCCTTGTTGGCCTTGCCATGATGCCAGGCGGTAGCCGCTTCGGTGGGGAAGAAGGCGAGATGGGCGGTGTCATTGCCCGGGGCGAACCGCGCAGTCTGGAAATCGAGGATGGCGGAGATCAGGATCACGCCATTGAGGCCGATGCCGTTCCAGCCACCTTGAAGTTTCTCCGTCAGGGCTGCGGCCCGCGTCGTGCCATAGCTTTCACCGGCAAGGTATTTCGGGCTGTTCCAGCGGCCGTTTTCGGTCAGCCAGATACGGATGAATTCGGCAATGCTCTCGGCATCCTCGTTGACGCCGTAGAATTCCTTGCCCTCGGTCTCGCCGAGCGGTCGGGAATAGCCAGTGCCGACAGGATCAATGAAGACGAGATCGGTGACATCAAGCAGGGAATTGCCATTGTCGCGGATCGTGTAGGGCGGGGCGCCGACATCCGAAGCATCGGAGGGCGTGATGACCTGTTTCGGGCCGAAGGCGCCCATGTGCAGCCAGAGCGAAGCCGAGCCCGGCCCGCCATTGAACACGAAGGTCACCGGACGCGCCGCCGGACTGGTGGTGGCCGTGTCGATATAGGATACCGAAAAGATGGCGGCGGTCGGCTCGTCCTTCGCGTCACGCAGATAGGTTTCGCTGGCGATGGTCTTGTACTTCACCGTCCTGTTGCCGAGGCGGAGGGAGTGATCGGACGTGAAGACCTGTGCGTCCGGAATGTCGGCGGTGTCTTTCTTGCCATTTGCGGCATCTTCGGCGAGGCCCGGCAGGGCGAGCACCGCCATGCAGGCGGCAAGGAGGAGTGTGCGCATGAAATGTGCCCCTGAAACTTTATAACAAGACTGGACCTTATTTCCGGCAGGAAGCGAGGGCAATAGCGATGGCGTTCCGGTTGATAGGGGTGCAATCAGGGGTTAATGTCCGTTATGGATATCGCGCTCCTGATCGCCTTGCTGGCTTTGCCATTCCTGTTCTGGAGGGCTTGGGTGGGCCTGAAAATGCCAAAGCGGCGTGCCGAGCGTGAGGCGCGGCGCAGAGCGATGCGAAATCGCCCGCAGTAACAGCATATCGGCCTCTTGATTCTCCGCCCGTGATCCGTCATAAGCCGCCACTTCCGAGCGGTTTGGGCGAACGGCATGCCCTCCAGCTCATGAACCCTGGGCCGCCTTCATGGTGAGAGCTCGCATACAGGAGAGATGAAATGCCGAAGATGAAGACGAAAAAGGCCGCTGCAAAGCGGTTCAAGATCACGGCAACCGGAAAGCTGAAGCACGGCGTCGCGGGCAAGCGTCACCGCCTGATCAGCCACAATTCCAAGTACATCCGCCAGAACCGCGGCACCAAGCTTGCTGCGAAAGCCGATGTGGCTCGCGTTGTGAAGAAATTCCTGCCCTACGGCCTCTAGGCCCGTTTCCGTTCAGATCTTGACTTAGGAGGCCTAGATGCCCCGTTCACGTAACAAAGTTCCCGCCCACGCCCGCCACAAGAAAATCCTGAAGCAGGCAAAGGGGTTCCGTAACCGCCGCAAGAATACGTTCCGCATTGCGCATCAGTCCGTCTGGGAAGCCGGTCAGTACGCCTATGTCGGCCGCAAGGTGAAGAAGCGGAAGTTCCGCTCGCTCTGGATCCAGCGTATCAACGCCGCTGTGCGCATCCATGATGACGAGATGAACTATTCCCAGTTCATCAACGGCCTGACGAAAGCCGGCATCGAGGTCGACCGCAAGGTCATGGCCGACATCGCTGTGCGCGAGCCGGAAGCATTTGGTGCCCTGGTCAAACAGGCCAAGGCTGCCCTCGCTTAATCTGCCTGAAAGGCACAAGTGACAAAGCCCGGCCGTCAAAGCCGGGCTTTTTCTTTAAGGGCGTTTGCATGCGGGCCCGAAGCGCCTAAAAAGCCCGCTCGAACAGCAAAGGGAAGCGACCCCCGTGTCCGATATCAACACGATCGAAAATGAGGCCCTGGCGGCAATTGAAGCGGCAGGGGACCTGGCCACGCTGGACGAGGTGCGCGTGGCCGAACTTGGCAAGAAGGGCAGGGTCTCCGGCCTGATGAGCTCTCTCGGCAAGATGAGCCCGGAAGAGCGCAAGGAGAACGGCCCGAAGCTGAATGCGTTGAAGACTCGCGTCGATGCCGCCGTGCGCGCCCGCAAGGAAGCGCTGGAAGCCGCCGCGCTGGAAGCGCAGCTGGCGAGCGAGACGGTGGACCTGTCCCTGCCGCCGGCCCCCGGGCCGAGCGCCGGCGCGTTGCACCCGGTCATGCAGGTGTTCGAGGAAATTGCCGCCGTGTTCGGCGATATGGGCTTCACCGTCGCCGAAGGGCCGGACATTGAGGATGACTGGCACAATTTCACGGCGCTGAACTTCCCGGAAGGCCATCCGGCGCGCGAGACGCATGACACCTTCTTCATGCATGCGCTGGAAGGGGATGACCCGAAGGTGCTGCGCACGCACACCTCGCCGGTGCAGATTCGCACGATGATGAGCCAGAAGCCGCCGATCCGCATTCTGGTGCCGGGCCGCGTTTACCGCAATGACTGGGACGCGACGCACACGCCGATGTTCCACCAGGTTGAAGGGCTCGTGATCGAGAAGAACATCCATATGGGGCACCTGAAAGGCTGCCTGATCGATTTCGTGAAGGCCTTCTTTGAGGTGGATGATGTGGAAGCGCGCTTCCGCCCGCATTTCTTCCCGTTCACCGAGCCGTCGGCCGAGATGGATGTGAAATACACCCGCAAGGGCGAGACGATCGAGATCGGCGCCGGCGACAGCTGGATGGAGATTCTCGGCAGCGGCATGGTGCATCCGAACGTGTTGCGCAATTGCGGCATCGACCCGAACGAATATCAGGGCTTCGCCTTCGGCATGGGCGTCGACCGTCTGGCCATGCTGAAATACGGCATGCCGGACCTGCGGCCCTATTTCGAGGCAGACCCGCAATGGACCCGTCATTACGGCTTCGCGCCGTGGAGCACGCCGAGCGTCAGTGGCGGCTTGAGCTGAGGACACGCCCATGGGCAACGGCAACAAGGTAGAGATGCTGATCGCGATCTGCGCGGTGATCACCAGCGTGATCGCCTTGTTCGTGGCGTGGGACCAGGGGCGCGTGATGCGGGCCCAGCAACATGGCGCAGTCTATCCGGTGATTCAGATTGACGGGTTTGTTTCCAAAACCGCCGACACCGCGTCGATGGGTATCCGTATTTCGAACAGTGGGGTCGGGCCTGCGCTTATCGAGCAGGTGCGTATGCTGAAGGATGGTGAGCCGATTGCGACCCTCACGCCGAAAGTCGAGCGTTTGCCGAAAGGTTATGATTTGTCCTGGGCGACCCTTGTCGGTCGTGCCGTGGCGCCGGGCTCGGACGTGGTGCCTTTCCGGGTCGACTGGCCCCGTGACGGCATTTCAGATGACCATCTTGACACAATTGCCACAGAGTGGAGCCAGCTGGACGCCGAAATCTGCTATTGCTCTGTATTCGAGAGATGCTGGACAACGCGGGGGCTCGGCATGGGGCGCACTATGGGCCGCGCGAAGCGCGTAAAAAGCTGCGAACGCAGCGAGGTGGACCTTTTTGAAGCCGTGGCGAATGCGTCGCGCACTTCAGACACCGAAACAATTTCGGAAGTGGAATAGACGATGAAATTCACCCTGTCCTGGCTGAACGACCACCTCGCCACAAAGGCGACGCTGGATGACATCCTGGCCCTGATGCTGAAAGCGGGGCTGGAAGTGGAAGAGGTGGAAGACCCGCGCGACAAGCTGTCGGCATTCTCCGTCTGCAAGGTCAAGGCGGCCGAGCCTCATCCGGATGCGGACAAGCTGCGCGTGTGCACCGTCGACACGGTGGATGGCGAGAAGCAGATTGTCTGCGGGGCACCGAATGCCCGTGCTGGCATGACGGCGATCTATGCACCGCTGGGCGCCTATATTCCGGGCCTCGAATTTGCCCTGGACAAGAAGCCGCGCAAGATTCGCGGTATTGAGAGCCACGGCATGATGTGCTCGACCCGCGAACTGGAAGCGGGCGAGGATGATGACGGCATCGCCGATCTCGACGATGCGATCCCGCTGGGCACGCCCGCTGCCGATGCGTTGGGGCTGGACGATCCGGTCATCGACTTCGAAGTGACCCCGAACCGGCCTGACTGGCTGGGCGTGCAGGGCATTGCACGCGATCTTGCGGCGGCCGGGGCAGGGCGGTTCCTGCACGCGGATGTCAGGAAAGTGGTTGGCAGCGGCGACTGCCCGGTGGACATCCGCCTGGACGCGCCGGACGCTTGCCCGGTATTTGCCGGCGCCGTGATCGTGGGCGTGAAGAATGGTCCGTCACCGGACTGGATGCAGCAGCGCCTGAAAGCGGTTGGCATCCAGCCGAAATCGCTTCTCGTGGATGTCACGAACTATATTTCGCTGGACCGGGCCCGTCCGCTGCATGCCTATGATGCGGCGAAACTGTCCGGGACCGTCGTGGCGCGTCTGGGCCGCAAGGGCGAGAAGCTGGAAGCGCTCGACGGGAAGACCTATGAGCTGACGGAAGAAATGTGCGTGATCGCCGATGACAGTGGCGCCATCGGCCTCGGAGGCGTGATGGGTGGCCAGTCGACGGCTGTGTCCGACGAGACGGTGGATGTGTTCCTCGAGAGCGCCTGGTTCGATCCACTGCGGACGGCGCGCACGGGCCGCGCAACCGGTATCCACTCGGATGCACGCTACCGGTTCGAGCGCGGCGTGGATCCGCATGGCTGCATGATGGGCCTCAATCTGGCGATTGCCCTGATCGTGGAATATGGCGGCGGCGCCGTATCGAAGCCGCGTCTGGTTGGGGAGCCGCCGGTCGACACGAAAAAGGTGACGTTCTATCCGGCCGATGTCGAGCGGCTGACCGGCCTGTCGGTCAAACCGGCGGAGATGCGCCGGATGTTGAAGGATCTGGAGTTCGGCATCGAGGATGCAGGCGATGCATGGTATCTGACGCCGCCGAGCTTCCGGTTCGACATGGAACAGTCGGCGGACATTGTGGAAGAGATTGCCCGCCTGGTCGGCTTCGACCTGTTGCCGACGGCGTCCCTGCCGGCGCCGGAAGGCGGTGTGAAGGCGATCACCACACCGATGCAGGCGCGCGTGCGCTCTGCGCGGCGTGTCATGGCCTCGCGCGGCTTTCTGGAGACCGTCACCTGGAGCTTCATGTCGAAGGCGCATGCTGCCCAGTTCGGAAAGATCAATGACGCGCTGATGGTGGCCAATCCGGTGGCCAGCGAGTTGAATTACATGCGCCCGTCCGTGCTCGGAAACCTGGCGCAGGCGGCCCAGCGTGCCGCCAATCATGGCGAGCGGGGCGTACGCCTGTTCGAGGCCGGGCCGATCTATCTGGGCGATGGACCGAAGGACCAGCGCACGGTCGTGGCTGCCCTTGTCCGCCCGCACAATGAACGCCATTGGCAGGGCGCCCCAACCCCCTATGATTCCTTTGCCGCCAAGGCGGATCTGTTTGCCGTTCTGGACGCGCTGGGCCAGCCCGGCGAGCGGTTCCAGGTGGCCGCCCCGGCGCAGCCGCACTGGCATCCCGGACAGGCCGCGAGCCTGAAGCTTGGCCCGAAGGTGACGGTGGCGCATTTCGGCCAGCTGCATCCCGGTGTGCTGAAGGCGCTGGATGTGGATGGCCCGCTCTATGGGTTCGAGCTGAACCTGAATGCCCTGCCGCAGATGAAGGCCCGGGCGACCAAGACCAAGCCGGTATTCCAGCGCGCAGACCTGACGCCGATCCGTCGGGATCTGGCCTTTCTGGTCGACCAGTCGGTGCCGGCGTCAGACCTCGTGCGGCATGCGCAGGGCGCCGACAAGAAGCTGATCAGCCGTGTGGATGTGTTTGATGTCTATGAGGGCACAGGCGTGCCCGAAGGGCAGAAATCGGTCGCCTTCGAGATGACCCTGCAGCCGCAGGAGAAGATGAAGGATGATGAAATCCAGGCGCTGATGGACAAGGTGGTTGCCTCTGTCGCCAAGGGCACGGGCGGCGTGCTAAGAGGGTAGGAGACACCAATCCCGGTGACAGGGGACACGCATGGGGCTGTATCGCTGGTTGCACAATGAACTCGTGCCGGAGGCCCGCAAATCCGGCATTTCGGTCACCAACTGGTTCATCATCAGCCTCGTCCTGGCAAGTTTCCTGTTCCTGGCGCTGGAGACCGAGCCGACCCTTGTGGCGATTCCGGAATGGCGACGGGCCTTCAACTGGTTCAATGTCGCCGTTGTCATCATCTTCGCCATCGAATACGTGCTGCGCGTCGCCGTGGCCGGATTGAGACCGGAATATGCGGGATTTGTCGGTCGCATCCGGTACATTACGCGCTTCTATTCGATCGCGGACCTGCTGGCCTTCCTGCCGGAGCTGATCGTGATGGTCGTGGGCGGCGGCATCCCGCTGATCGCGCTGCGCGTGTTTCGCCTGTTCCGATTGATCAAGATTGCCCGGTTTGTCCCGGCCTTTGACGTTCTGGGCGCAGCCATGCGGCGGGCCGGGTCACAGCTTCTCACCACGCTCGCCATGGCGCTGGCGCTGGTCTACGTGGCTGCCGTGCTGCTGTATTTCATAGAGGGCGTGGGGCAGGGGCGTGAGGAATTCGGGTCCATCCCGCGGGCGATCTGGTGGTCTATCGCCACGCTGACCACGGTGGGTTATGGCGACATCTATCCGGTCACCACGCTGGGCCGGATTGCGGCCTCGATCATCGCGATTGCGGGCATCGGCGTGGTCGCCCTGCCGGCCGGCGTGTTTGCCAGCGCGTTTTCGGACGAATTGCGCGAGCGGCAGCTTCAGAAGCTGCAGGACCGCGTCGAGGAGGCCGAAGCCAAGGCTGGCGCCGCCCCGGACGAGAGCGGCGCCTAGAGGGGCCTGAAAGCGCCTAGTCCTGCGCCTTCGAGCCGTTGGCTTCGGACTGGAGCATGGTGTAGCGCTCAATGCCGATACGCTCGATCAGGTCGAACTGGGTTTCCAGATAGTCGACATGTTCCTCTTCATTGCTGAGGATCTTGCCGAACAGGTCGCGGCTGCCGTAGTCGCGGACGCTTTCGCAGTATTCCATGGCGTCGCGCAGGAGCGGGATGGCATCGTTTTCCAGCTTCAGGTCGCATTCGAGGATTTCGTGCACCGATTCCCCGATGCGCAGCTTGCCGAGATCCTGCAGATTCGGCAGGCCGCCAAGGAACAGGATGCGCTCGATCAGCCAGTCGGCATGCTCCATTTCCTCAATGGATTCCTTGTACTCGTAGTCGCCAAGCTTGCTGACGCCCCAATCGTGCAGCATGCGCGAATGCAGGAAATACTGATTGATCGCCGTCAGCTCGTTCTTGAGGCATTTGTTGAGGAATTCGATGACCTTCGGGTCGCCTTTCATGGGGAGCTCCTGCGTGGATTGTGGATATGGGCAGCACCTAGGGTGATTGTGCCATTGGATCAAGAAAAATCCAATAAAAACAATTGCATATGAAAGTGCGACACACTTGCAGGGCGCCGTTCCACACCGTGTCAAAGCGTTTCAGGCCGTGTCAGAACGTTCCACAGCCGTGCCACACAGGGTGCGGAAGGTGCCAAAAGCACTGCAATTTCAAGGGCAGGTGTGAGCCTATTCGGCGGCGACCAGGGCCGGGGCGGCCGGGCGGCGGTCCATCTCCTCGGAGATGATCTCGCCGATCGAGCAGCTGCATTTTCCGCACTGGAACTTGCAGCCATGATGCGCCTGCACAGCTTTCGGGCTGCGCGCGCCAGCATCGACGGCGGTGCGCACGCTCTTGCAGTTGATACGGTTGCAGACGCAAATGATCATGCGAACCATTTGCACGAGAATGCGAATGATTGTCAATCAAGTTTTTGCGCCTCGTTGCACATGCGGAATGGCCCGGACGGGTAGGCCGCCGGGCCAGTCTCATCTCAACCCACAGGCGGGGCTCAGGCTTCGGCGGTCTCGTCCCACTGGAACACGTCGTCGAGGCTGACGCCGAAGACCCGCGCGATGCGGAAGGCGCTTTCGAGGGAGGGGGAGTAGCGGCCCTGTTCGATGGCGATCACGGTTTGCCTCGTCACGCCGATCTCCTTTGCCAGGGCCGCCTGGCTCATCCCGTCATGGGCCTCCCGCAGGGCCTTCACGCGGTTCAGGATAGGGGGGCGTTTGGCCATGGCTCAGACGCCCCGGCGATAGAACAGGATGGTGAGGGCGTATTCGGCCACCTGCGACGCGATCAGGCTGGCCACCGCAATGTGGAACAGCATGTTGCCATCCGACAGGAAGTAATAGTGCCAGAGGCCCGCAAAGATGCCGAAGCCCAGCACATAGCCGGAAATATTGCCCGCGCGGCGCAGCACCTGCTGGTCGCGCTCATCCTCTGCGTCGCTGGCCTCTTCCGGGTTGCTGGCCGCGATGATGATGTGGCTGATGATGGCGCCGAAGATCAGCATGCCGGTCGCGACAGCGATCAGCACGATATTGGGGCCAATGGTCTCGCCCAGCGCGTCTGACCGGCTCCACACCTGATTGATATACCAGAGCCCGGTGAGCGAGAGCAGCAGGCCCATGATCCAGGCCGATTTTTCGTGAAAGGACATTCGATGTCTCCATGTCAAAAATTTCTTACATGACCCATATGGTCAAAGATTTTTGACATGTCAAATATTTTCGACACACTTTTCTCTGGGATCGCGCACTAGTGTCCAAATGTGCTCGACATAAAAATCGTTCCGGAAGTTGAAAAGACGATGTACAAAGGGATGTAACGACCGCGTAAGGAGTGGCTGCTAACCACTCTGTATAAAGGGACTCAATGCCGCCCTCATACATTAGTCAGCAGGAAGTATCGCGTTTTGAAACGGTTTGTGGAGTTTCGATGGATTCTTGAGGGATTTGAGCCTGACACGATCCCTATGAAGCGATTGACTGAGTATATGCACGAGCTTTGCAGGCTTTATGGAGATAACCACGACCTCCGATTTGCTCGAGTTGAAAACAAGTGTGTTGCAGTCGATGTTAAAGTTCCCCGCGATAAGGCTGGTAAAGTCAGGGTACGAATAGAGCACGTTCGGAGTGATTTAGGTGCCCCGCGTGAGGCGGTGATCGCTCATGATCGCATCAACGAGATGCTTGCGCAGGACGGAAAAACTGCGCGTATACAAACGACGGGCGCAGTAATACTTCGGTTTCCAGGCGTTCAAAGCCCGGATGACGATGTTTTAAAAGTCAAAGGTCCTGCGAGTCTAATCGGATACCTTTACTATCTCACAGAAGATATGAAAGGTGTGGTGAAAGCACGACTACGAGTTCAAACTCAATCCGACAAGCAACGGAGTGTTGATGCAACTTGTGATGCACTTTTTGCAAGCGAATTTAAAACACTAATGTTTGAAACGATACGCGTGACTGGGACTGCGGACTGGTGTCGTACTCGCAATGGAGAGTGGATTCCTTCCTCTGTCCACATCACAAATGCGCATAGGATTGAAAATCGTAGCCTGCGACAGGCAGTAGAGCGCTTAAGGAAGGTCAATGCGGGTTGGGTGGAGAACCCAATTGCTTTCCAAAAGCACTTTGACAAAGATGAGCGTGGGTGAGTCTCGGTGAAGGTCGCTTTCGACAACACTTTTTTGACTTTGCTTATACACCCAGACTCGGACTCTCCCTTAGATCCTACCACCGGGCTGCCAGTCACTCACATAAAGCACCGAATAGAAGCGCTTATTGACGACATCCAGAGGCGGAAAGCTACAATTGTAATCCCGTCTCCTTGTTTAGCCGAAGTGCTGACTGCCGCCTCTGACCCAATGAAAGTCAAAGCGGCAATCGATATGGAAAGTGTGTTAGAGGTTGCCGCTTTTTGCGACCGGAGCGCGATCGAGTTGGCGATACTAAATAAGAAACATAAGGAAGATGGCAACAAGCGGGGGCCTGGCACAGGCGAGTGGCAAAAGGTAAAACTGGACAAGCAGATTGTTGCAACGGCAAAGGCCAATGGAGCCACCGTTTTGTATACTGATGATGCAAATCAGACGTCATTTGCTTTGGAAGCGGGAATGGAGGTTATTCATACTTGGGACCTTCCTCTTCCGCCCCCATTCGATCAAGCAGATTTACTTGATGGGCTGGAGGCGGATTCGAATCAACAAGTTTGATTGTTGTCCTTTCCGTATCAGAGCGTACTTCCCGAAAATCTGCTACGTGAAAACCGGCGATCATCAAGCAACTGCGCACTACGATAAATGCATCACTAGGCTATGATGTAGGTTGGCAATTTGAGTGTGGCCGCTCGCCTCCGAGACCTCAAGGGCACGCAGGAAGGCTAAGGAGATTGTCATCCGTGTCCTGATCCGGATTGGTCCTAACATACTCAAGCCCGCCAGCGCTTTCTTGAGTGATTAGGTAAACTCTGTGGCCGCTAACGTTCACGTAGAACTGGGTTCCGTTCTTGATATGCTCAACGCACTCTTCGCGTGTGCAAGACCATCGATTTCCATTGTCGTCCCGAATACCCCCTAGGCGCTGAATTGCGTCGTACCGGCTGTTGCGATCTGGTTTGTCGATACATGTAACTCTATTCATTGAAGTCTCCTCCGTCACTGCAACCAAAAGTAGTGTGAGTCGGATGGGAGCGTCAAATATATACCAACCAATTTTCCATGCGTGAATGCCGGGCCAGCTTGACCGCGTCCCCTGTGGCCTCTAGGTCCGGCGGACCTGTTTTCACTCAAGCATGACTGACGTTTCCAATGACCGATCTCTCCGCGCTCGCCCATTCCGCAAAGGCCTGGCCGTTCGAGCTTGCCCGCAAGCTGGAACAGCGTGTGGAGCAGCAGATCAATGCCGGCCAGCGCACGGCGGATGACCCGGTCACGTTCGAGACCGGCTATGGGCCCTCCGGCCTGCCGCATATCGGCACCTTCGGCGAAGTGGTGCGCACGACGATGGTGCGCCATGCGTTTGAGGCGCTGACGGGCGGCAAGTACAAGACGCGCCTGATCTGTGTGTCTGATGACATGGACGGGATGCGCAAAGTGCCGCCGACCGTGCCGAACCCGGAAAGCCTGGAAGCCTATCTGCAACAGCCGCTGACGGCTGTGCCGGACCCGTTCGGCACGCACGCCTCCTATGGCGCGCACATGAATGCGCGGCTGTGTGCCTTCCTCGACCAGTTCGGCTTTGAGTATGAATTCCTGTCGGCCACGGAATGCTACAAATCCGGCCGGTTCGACGACATGCTTCGTGAGGCCGCGCGCAAGTATCAGGACATCATGGATGTGATGCTGCCAACGCTGGGCGAAGAGCGGCAGGCAACCTATAGCCCGTTCCTGCCGATCCACCCGGAGACCGGGGAGGTGCTGTATGTGCCGATGAAGTCCGTCGACGGAGAGAAGGGCACGATCACGTTTGACGATGAGAGCGGCAAGGAATTCACGCTGCCGGTGACGGGCGGCCATGTGAAGATGCAGTGGAAGCCCGATTTCGGCATGCGCTGGGCCGCGCTTGGCGTCGACTTTGAAATGTTCGGCAAGGACCATCAGGCGAATGCGCCGATCTATTCCAAGATCACGCGCATCCTGGGCAAGCGCCCGCCGGAACAATATGTCTATGAGATGTTCCTGGACGAGAAGGGCGAGAAGATCTCCAAGACCAAGGGCAATGGCATCTCGGTCGAGGACTGGCTGAAATATGCCCCGGATGAAAGCCTCAGCCTGTTCCAGTTCCAGAAGCCGCGCGTGGCGAAGAAGCTGTACTTCGATGTCATCCCGAAGGCCGTGGACGAATATCTCACCTTCCTTGAGAAGTATCCGGCCGAGGCGCCCGAGCGGCAGATCGAGAACCCGGTCTGGCACATCCATTCCGGCAAGCCGCCAGCCGAGACGACGCCGGTCAGCTTTGCGCTGCTGCTGAACCTCGTGGCCGTGGCGAACCCGGAAGACAAGAGCCAGCTCTGGGGCTTCATCTCGCAATATGCGCCGGAAGCCTCACCGGAGACGCACCCGCTGCTCGATGACCTCGCGGGCTATGCGATGAGCTATTATCGCGACTTCGTCCTGCCCCAGAAGACCTATCGCGCGCCGACGGAGGCCGAACGCGCCGCGATGGAGGATCTCTCCGCGCGGCTGAAGGCGTTTGATGGCGAGCGGAACTCCGAAAACCTCCAGACGCTGACTTTCTCTGTCGGCAAGGATCACGGCTTCGAGAATCTGCGCGATTGGTTCAAGGCGCTGTATGAAGTCCTGCTCGGCCAGAGCCAGGGCCCGCGCTTCGGCAGCTTTGCGGCGCTGTATGGCGTGGAGAACACGGCGCGGCTGATCGATGAGGCGCTGGCGCGGGGGTAGGGCCTCTTTGACCGCTCACCCCGGCGAACGCCGGGGCCCAGATATGCACGCTTGTTTCTCACCCGGCTGGGTCCCGGCGTTCGCCGGGATGAGCGGATGTGGTGGGGGTCTGGTGCGGAATTGAGGTGAGCAAACCGTAACCCCGCTTCAACACTCCTCTGGTCTAAGGTGGGGCAAAGCCTTGAGGAGACTTTGCCATGCCCGCCCTTCGCCTTGTTCTTGTTGCGGGCCTGCTGGCCTGTCTTCCGGCCTGTCTTGCCACCAAGGTCGTGACCGTGCCGGTCAGTGTCGCCGGGGATGTGGTGGAAGGCACGGCCAAGGGCGCCTATGCGGTCGGGTCCGGCGTGGTCAGCGCAACCGGGGACGCGCTGGACGGGCCGGAGCCGGATGTGAAGCTGAAGGTGAAGGTCAAGAAATTCGGCGGCGGCACGAAGACTTATACGCGCACGGTCGAGTCCGACGACATCGAAAAGACGCTCGAAAAGATCGGCAAGAAGGGCACGATCATCGACGTGCAGGTCGAGCCGGCAGAGTAGGGGCCTACTCCGCCGCCGCGATCAGCGTGGTCTTTGCCTTGGGCAATGCGCCGTCCGGCCAGCCTTTCCAGAGATCGGATTCCTTCGCCTTGGCGGTCTCGACGGCCGCTTCCTTGACGTGGCCATAGCCGCGGATCTCGTCCGGGATTTCGGCGAGGGCGATGGCGAGGTCGTGGTTCTTCGCGGTGAGTTCCTGGGCGATGCGGGCGAGGCCGGCGAGATAGTCATCGCGCAGCTGGCGCTCCATGCGGCGCTCTTCAGTATAGCCGAACAGGTCGAACCGCGTGCCGCGCAGGCCCTTGAACTTCGCCATCAGTTTGAAGACGTGCAGCATCCACGGGCCGAAATGCTTTTTCTTCAGATGGCCGTGGGCATCCTTTTTCGCGATGATTGGCGGGGCCAGCATGAGGCGCATCTTGCCGCCCTTGAACTGGCTGGCCAGATATTCGGCAAACTTGCCATCCGTGTAGAGACGGGCGACCTCGTACTCGTCCTTGTAGGCCATCAGCTTGTAGGCATAGGTGGCGGCGGCGCGGGTCAGCTTTTCGCCGAGGCCGGCGGCATGTTCGGCCGCGCGCACCTGCGCCACGATGCTGCGGTATTTTTCCGCATAGGCCGCGTCCTGATAGGCAATGAGGCGGCTGGCGCGATCCTCGATCAGTTCGTCGAGCGTCTTCTCCTCGATATGGCCGCGCGGGTCATGCTGGGGCAGGAGACGTTCAGGGCTGGCCGCTGCGATCCGGCCGATATTGAAGGCGGACATGTTGTCCTCGACCTTCGTGCCGTTCAGGCGGATGGCGCGGTAGAGCGCGCGCAGGCTGACCGGGACCTGGCCCTTCTGCCATGCATAGCCGACCATGATCATGTTCGTGTAGATTGCATCGTGGAGATAGCCGACAGCGAGGGCCTCGGCATCGAAGGCGCCGAAATCGCGGGCCTGGCGCTTGACGCGCGCGGCCAGCAGGTCGCTCTCAAACCGCTTCGACCGATCCCGGATGAATTCGCTGGTCGGGGTGACGTCTGAATTGGCATAGGCGGCGGTGCGCCCGGCATCCATCATGTTCAGCGCGTCACCACCCGCCGCCACGACGAGGTCGCAGGCGATGATCAGGTCGGCGCTGGCGGGCGGGACCTTGCCGGTGGAAATCATTTCCGGCTCGCGCGCGAAGCGGATGTGGCTGAGCACCGGGCCGCCCTTCTGGGCCAGGCCGGTCATGTCGAGGCTGGAGGCGGCATTGCCGTCCACATGGGCCGCCATGGCCAGTACGGCGGCAACCGTGGTGACGCCGGTGCCGCCCACGCCGGTGAACAGCACATTCCACGGCTCGGCCAGACTCGGCGTTTCCGGCATCGGCAGGCCGGCATCATCGAATTCCGGGCGCGGCTGGTCTTCCCAGGCCGGCTCACCATCCTGGATGGTCACGAAGCTGGGGCAGAAGCCGCGCAGGCAGGACAGATCCGTGTTGCAGGTCGACTGGTTGATGCGGCGCTTGCGGCCGAGTTCTGTCTCGACCGGCTCGACAGACAGGCAGTTCGACTTGATGGAGCAATCACCGCAGCCTTCGCAGACCTCGGTATTGATGACGACGCGGGTCCGGTCCGGCGCGCGCAGGCCGCGCTTGGAGCGGCGGCGCTTTTCTGTGGCGCAGATCTGGTCATAGATCATGACGGAGACGCCCGGCGTTTCGCGCAGCATCACCTGCACGTCTTCCAGCTCCTCGCGATCATAGATCTTCACCCGGCGGGGCAGGTGTTTGACATTGGCGTAGCGGGTCGGGTCCTCGGTGACGATGACAATGGTCTCGACGCCCTCGGCTTCGACCTGCTGGGCGATCTGGGCCGGGGTCTGGCCGGATTCCACATGCTGGCCGCCGGTCATGGCGACGGCGTCGTTGTAGAGGATCTTGTAGGTCATGTTGGCGCCGGAGGTGACCGCGGCGCGGATCGCCAGGCTGCCGGAATGGGAATAGGTGCCATCGCCGAGATTGACGAAGACGTGCTGCTCGTCGGTCGCCCAGTGCTGGCCGACCCAGGCGATGCCTTCGCCGCCCATCTGGCTGGTCATGTCGGTTTTGCGGTCCGGCATGAAGTTCGCCATGTAGTGGCAGCCGATCCCGGCCAGCGCGCGCGAGCCTTCCGGCACGACGGTGGAGGAATTGTGCGGGCAGCCGGAGCAGTAATGCGGGGTCCGGACGGTGGCGGTGGCATTGGTGCGGGCTGCTTCCCCGGCGCGTCCGACGCGGTCGAAATAGGCCTGGGCGCGGCTGGTGTCCCAGCCCTCGGGCAGGATCTTCATCAGCGCGGCGGCCATTTCCGGAATGGAGATGGAGGCGATGTCGGAGAGGAGCGGGCGGCCGTCGCGGTCCCGCTTGCCTTCCACGGCCGGACGCTCCGCATCCGCCAGATCATACAGGACCGAGCGCAGCTGGTCCTCGATCAGGGGGCGCTTGTGCTCGATCACGACCACGCGGTCGAGGCCCTTGCAGAACGCCCGGATCCCTTCGGGCTCAAGGGGCCACGGCATGGCCACCTTGTACACGGAGAGACCCAGGCGCCCTGCATCCTGCGGTGACAGGCCAAGCGCCGCGAGTGCCTCGAACACATCGCGGGCAGCCTGACCGGTCACGACAACACCGACACGGGGTTCCGGCGCGGGCAGGATGACATGATCCAGCTGGTTGGCACGCACATAGGCCTGCGCGGCGGGGAGCTTCACCTGGCGCAGGCGGCGCTCCTTGTCGAGCGGGCTGTCGCCCCGGCGCATGTGCACGCCGTCCTCGGGCAGCTGGAAAACAGGGGGAACGAAATTGAACCGGTCGAGGTCGACATTGACCACGGCGCCGGAATCCATCGTGTCGGCCAGCGCCACGAGACCGGCCCAGGCACCGGAAAACCGGCTCATCGCCCAGCCATGGATGCCATAGTCCAGCACATCCTGGATCGAGGCCGGGTTCAGCACCGGTATCTCGGCATCGGCCATCGCATATTCGGACTGCGAGGGCAGGGTGGAGGATTTGCAATTATGGTCGTCGCCAATGATGGCGAGGACGCCGCCATGGTCGGACGTGCCGGCGGCATTGGCATGCTTGAAGACATCGCCCGTGCGGTCGACGCCGGGGGCCTTGCCGTACCAGATGCCGAACAGGCCATCGCGCCGTGCGCCGGGGAACAGGCCGAGCTGCTGGCTGCCCCAGACCGCCGTGGCGCCGAGATCCTCGTTCAGGCCTTCCCAGAACTGGATGTCATGAGCGTCCAGCCATTTCTGCGCGGCGCGCAGCTGCTGGTCATAGCCGCCCAGCGGCGAGCCGCGATAGCCGGAAATGAAGCCGGCTGTGTTGAGCCCGGTGCGCAGGTCGAGGCGCTTGCGGTCAAGCGGCAGGCGGACCAGCGCCTGAATGCCCGTCATGAACGCTTTTCCCTCGACAAGCTCGTATTTGTCGTCCAGCGTAACTTCGCGGTGATGCATGGATATGCCTATTTAATGGAGTTTAGGCATATTATTGGGCATTTTTAGCGAAAATGCTTGCCTATATTGCGCGATTTTTGCTAATCGGGGGAAGAATTTACCCGATAAAGTGAAAGAGTGAGCAAAATTGGCCCAAGAACTAGATGCTGTAGATGCGCGGATTCTCGACATTATCCAGAATGATGCCGGTTTGTCCGTCGCCGAAATCGCCGACCGGGTCGGCCTGTCATCCTCCCCCTGCTGGCGGCGGATCAAGCGGATGGAGGAAGCCGGGTTCATCACCGGCCGCGTCACCCTGCTGGACAACAACTCCCTGGGGCTGAACTTCGAGGTCATGGCGAGCGTCAAGCTGGCCCTGCCGAGCCGGGAGAATCTCGACGCGTTCGAGCAGATGGTGCAAGCTTGGCCGGAAGTGATCGAATGCATGACGGTGACCGGGGCGGTGGACTACATGATCCACATCATCACGACCGACATGCACGCCTATGACAATTTCCTGCGCGACAAGCTGCTGGGCTCGGCGCTGGTGTCGGACGTACAATCGCGCATCATCATCCGTGTGGCCAAGCGCACGACGGCCCTGCCGCTGGATCTGGTCGAGGACATCAAGAAGCCCACTTCGGCCTGATCCCGGGCGCAGGGGTGAGGAGGACGCGACATGATCCGTATTGCCATCATTGCCCTGAGTGCCTGTCTGGCGCCTGTGTCATCATGGGCTGCGCCCCTGTCTGACCCGGCGCTGGAGGAAAAGCTGGAAACGGTGCGCAAGGAAGCCGGGCTGGTGGCGCTCGGCGCCATCGTGGCGAATGCGGACGGGGACGTGCTGGGACTTGCGGTGACGGGGGTGCGGCGGGCTGGAAAGCCGGACGCGGCCCGGACCGGCGATGCCTGGCATATCGGGTCCAACACGAAGATGCTGACGGCGCTGCTCTATGGGCGCCTGGTCGAGCAGGGCCACGCCGCATGGGGCGCGACCCTGCCTGAATTGCTGCCGGACCTTGCTGGCGAGATGGACCCGGCCTGGCAGGCTGTGACCATCGAGGATTTGCTGTCACACCGCAGCGGCCTGCCGGCCAATCCGGGGCTGGTCTGGTTCCTGACCAGCCGGTCTTCGGAGGATCCCGTGGAGACCCAGCGCACACGACTGGCCCGGACTTTCCTGTCCAAACCGCCGGAGACCGATCCGGGCAGTTTCACCTATTCCAATCTGGGCTACATGATCGCCGGGGCGGCCATCGACCGGATCGCGCAGGCGACGGGGCAGGAAAACTATGAAGCACTGTTCCTCGATTCGCTCGGACCGGCGGAAGAGGGGTGGGGGTTCGGTCCGCCTCCGGAAGGCATACAGGGACATGGCAAGGGTCTGTTCGGCAAGCTGAAGGCGCAGGGGACGGGGCCGGGTGCGGACAATCCGCCTGCACTGGCGCCCGCCGGGACGCTTCATGTGCCGCTGGCCGCCCATGCCGGACTCCTCAGCAGCTTCCTGTCGCCGGATCAGACCGAGGCAAAGCTGCTGTCGCCATATCCAGGCGCTGCATCGGATTACGCCCTTGGATGGGGCGTCATTCCGGATGGGGCATCGGGGCCGGCATTCGGGCATAGCGGATCGAACACGATGTGGCTGTCCACGGTGCGGCTCTATCCAGAGGCCGAGATCGTCGTGATCGTCAACACGAACAGTTTCAGCGAGACAGGCGTGCAGGCCCTCGGCCGCCTTGCCGCGGACCTGGCAGCGGATTATGGGGCGCTCCCGCAGGACTAGGTCGGCAGGACATCCACATGGGTGACGTGACCGTCCGATTCATTCAGGATACGCGCTGTCCCGTCCGGCCAGGCTTGCAGGCGGGTCTGCATGCGCGGGGAGGTGCGGTCACCGCCGAACAGCGATTCCGGCTCGAAGCACAGCCAGGCCAAAGGTGCACTGGCGGTGGCGGCTGCGCCCGCTTCCTCGATCAGGCGCATGATGCGTGCGATGTCGTCCTTGGGCGGATAGGTGAGGAAGACCGAATGGTAGACAATCGTGAGGCCCTCCGAGGGCCGGTTTGCCAGCCGTTCGGCCAGCCAGTCGACAGCGTTGGCCCTTTCGATGCGAACGCCCCGCTGGCGGGCCAGTTCTGCCGCCGCATCCAGCCGGGCGAGCCGCCCGGCCTGGTCCGGCCAGGTATAGGATTTGAGGCGAAGGAAAGCTGCGTCATCGGAAACGTCGATCGGGTTCAGATCACATCCGGCGCGGGACGCGATCACCGGCGCGGCGTCCAGATGTGCCGGCTCGGGACCATTCCAGACGGTTGAGATGGTGACATCGCTTGCACCCGGCCTCTGCCACGTGCCGCCATCATAGGTAAACCGGTCCCAGTTCTGGTTCAGCCCGGCGCTGGCCCCGAGTTCCAACAAGTGAATGGGCATGCGAAATCTGGCGGCGAGGTCGAGGAAGCCCGGCAGGAGCGCAATGGATCGGCGGGTTTCATTGGTCTGCGGAGCGCTTTGAAGGAATGCGCGCGCTGCATCTGGATGAGCGGCCAGAAAGGCCTTTGCCTGCCGCCAGACCGTGTCCATGTCCCAGCCGGGTGAAGCCGCCGGATAGGTCTCGGCAAGCTCGGGGGCTGTACCCGTGAGGACGGCGTGATGAAGGAAGCCGGTCAGGCGCAGGCCGAGCGCATCCTTGCGCGGATTGCCGCTCCAGTCGCCGCAGATATCGGCGACCGGGCCGCCGGCCTCGAAATCCACTGCAAACTTGCGGAGCAGGGCGGCGCTAAAGGGAGACCCCAGATCCTCGCACCATCCGGCCTGTTCGGCGAAATGGTCGAGGATCCGGGTTTCATCCAGCATCGTGGAGGCCTAGTAGCGTTCCAGCGCCATGGCGATGCCTTCGCCGCCACCGATGCAGAGACTGGCCATGCCCTTCTTCAGGCCACGATCTTCCATCGCGGCCAGCAGGGTGACGATCAGGCGCGCGCCAGAGGCACCAATCGGGTGCCCCATGGCGCAGGCGCCGCCATTCACGTTCAGCTTTTCGTGCGGAATGCCCAGCTCCTTCATCGCGATCATTGGAACCACGGCGAAGGCTTCGTTCACTTCCCAGAGCTCGACTTCGTCGACACTCCAGCCAGCCTTTTCGAGGGCCTTCTTCATCGCAGGCACAGGCGCCGTCGTGAAGTATTCCGGCTCATGCGCATGGCTGGACGAAGACACGATCTTGGCGAGTGGCGAGAGGCCGCGCTTCTTCGCTTCGGATTCGCGCATCAGGACGAGCGCTGCCGCACCGTCCGAGATGGCCGAGGCGTTGGCCGCTGTCACGGTGCCGTCCTTCGAGAAGGCCGGGCGCAGCGTCGGGATCTTGTCCGGACGGGCCGTGCGCGGCAGTTCGTCGGTGTCGACCACGGTCTCGCCCTTGCGGGACTTGATGGTGACCGGCGCGATCTCGCGCTTGAACTTGCCGTTGGCGGTCGCTTCCTGGGCGCGTTTCAGCGTTTCCAGCGCGTAAGCGTCCTGTTGCTCGCGGGTGAACTGGTATTCGCCGGCGATCATGTCGGCGAATTCGCCCATCGGGCCGCCCTTGTAGGCGTCGGACAGACCGTCGAGCGCCATATGGTCCTGTGCGGCCATGGTGCCGTATTTGTGGCCCTTGCGGACCTGCATGAGATGCGGCGCATTGGTCATGGATTCCATGCCGCCTGCGATGACGATGTTCGCGTCGCCGGCGAGGATGGCGTTGCGGCCCATGACGGCGGCCTGCATGCCGGAGCCGCACATCTTGTTGATCGTGGTGGCTTCGAGACCCTTGTCCTGGCCTGCCTTGAACCCTGCCTGACGGGCAGGGGCCTGGCCCTGACCAGCGGGAAGGCAGTTGCCCATGATGATTTCATTGGCTTCGCCGGGGGCCAGCTTCGCTTCGCTGACGGCTTTCTCAATCGCGATGGCGCCCAGTTCACTGGCCGTCAGGCCGGCAAGGTCGCCGAGCAAACCGCCCATGGGCGTGCGGCCCATACCGACAATGACGACGGGATCTTGATCAGACATGGAGTTTCCTTCCGGTTCGGTTTTTTGCAGTTGCGAACACAAAGCGCTTCCGGGCCGGACTCGTCAAGAGGATGCTGGGGCGCATCGCGTCACGTCCGGGTGACCTCTGGCCGATTCAGCCAGTATTGGCGCCGGATGCCGAGGGTTGCCACGATCATTTCCAGCCGCGGCCAGACCTTCAACCCTTCAAGGACCGGGTTCACATGGTCTGTCAGGAGGCAGTAATGCGTGTCCGATGCGCCGGAATGGTGATGTACATGATGGCTCTGGGACTGGAACAGGCCGAGCCGGTGCAGGGCTGTGATGACCGGGCCATTCTGTTCCGCGGGCGTATGCGACCAGCCATGGATCAGATTGGTCAACGCCCCGAACATGCAGGCAGATGCAAGCATCGGGTTCATCCATCCGGCGAGCGTCAGGCCGAGCGCGACAAGCGACACCACGGACACGATGCCACCATGCTTCAGCAGCGGCGGCAACTGGAACAATTCCATCGGAGCGGTGTGGTGTCGGTGGCTGTTGCGAATATGGAAGGGGCCGAGGATCGGCCAGTCCGGATCACAATAATTGTCGACCAGCCAGTGAAACAGGCCGGTGCCAAGGTCTGCGACCCACAATCCCAGAAGAATCTGGCCCGCGATCAGGAGCACATCCAGCATGGCGGCCTATCCCCCTCTATCGAAGATAGAATAGGCGAGCGCCACAGGATGCACAGGTGCCAGTTTGCCGCGTCGAGCCGCTTCGCCCATGCGGCGAAACCCGTGGAGACCCGCGCCTTGCTCCCATAGAGTGGCAGCAGGGGACGTATCGACATGGCAGTTTCCATCCACAGATTTGCGCGCAAGGCCTTGCCGCCTCCGGTGTTCTATCTTGCGCGGCAGGCCTATCGCCGCGTTCGCGCATCGACGGTTGCGACCGGCTATGCCGACCGGTTTCCGAGCCGGCGCGACCTGAACGTCTATCCCGTCCAGCCGGGCACGGAACTGCACGTGTTCTGGAAAGTGCTGCCAATCGGGCGGGGGCCGGCCTTTTCACTCTTCCTGCATCAGGACGAAGTGCTCCGGTTCGATTGCTTTGGCGCAGGAGACGGGCATTTTCATGCCGCCTTCGCGCATGGGACGTCCTCCAGCCAGAGCCGGATCTATCTCGCCGAGCCGAACGCGGCCGAACAGGTCGCCCGGGTCGAGTTCGAATTGCTGAACAATCTGGACTATTACCTGCAGCGCCATCCGTGGCGACGCATTCGCAAGACCCGGATAGACAGGGTCCGACTGGCGACGGCCATGTCCGCTGCAAAAGCGGATGCGCTCGGCTTTCTGGACTCTGTTCCGGATCTGGCCGGCTTGTCGGGTCGGGCGGATACTTAACGCACGCGTTGAGGATCGGTGGCGTCCAGTTCAATGGCGTCAGTGATGATCCGGTCGAGTTCCGGGTCGATGTCGGCGATGGCGTGCACTTTCACGTGGCGCAACGCCTTGCCGGTGCCTTCGATCCGGCCTGGATGGGCGGCAGCGAGCGCAGCCCCGTAGAACAGTTGCAGATTGCACCGGTCCTTGTGGGCCACAATCGAGAAGATGCGTTCCGATCCGCTCCAGCACGGAAATCCCCATGCCAGCGTGCAGCTGAGGGACGGGCCGAGTTGTTTGATCCGCGCCTTCAGGGCTTCTGCGATGGCCGATTGATGGGGATCGAGCCCTGCAAACCAGGACTCGACTGTTTTCGCTCCCGCCAAGCCTAGTTCTTCTTTGCGCGTTTTGCCTTGTCATCCGCCTTGGGCGGCATGACTTCGAACGTCATCTGCAGATTCACACGATATTTCTCGATCTTGCCGTTCTTGATCGTCGTGTACATGCTGTTCACATAGGCCGAGGCCAAGCCTTTCACGGTGGCATCGAACCGTGTCACCGCTGTCTGGATGGCGTCCTCGAAGGATTTGGTGGATTCGGCGAGAATCTCTTCCGATTTCATGATTGCCATGGCGCGTCCCTTTCCTTTTCTGGAAAGGGGAGTGAATACCCTTCTGCGCGAAATGCCAAGGGACTTTCCGTTACGGCAGGCCGGGGGCGCTAGCCGACCAGCTGGAATCCGGCTTCCGAACCCTTCTGCCAGACCACCCGGGCGCGGCCCTGAACGCCGACCCCACGGGCATTGACCGTCACATGTTCCGGCATGCCTTCATTGGTGGGAAAGCGCAGGCGGACCCCGGTATCGGTGTAATCAAGCACGATGCCACGGCGCTTGTAGCCGGAATCATACACAACATAGGCTTCACGATAGACCGAAGACCGGGCCGGGCGCGGCCGGTCCTGGGTTGGGGTAACCATCTTTTCCACGCGCGACGCCGCTGGGGCAACGGGAGCGGATTTGGACGATTTGAAGAGGCGATCGAGAAGTTTCATTCTGGTGCGGATTCCTTTGCCTGCAGTCGTCGCAATTTTCATGCCACATCCACCCATGACCCAACGATAGCCCGCAAGGTGTTCAGAAGAAGTAAAAATGCAGCGCCCGGGGGCGCTGCATTCTGCAGTAACAATTGCGATTGGTGCGAGCTTACCAGATCCGGATGCGTTCTTCCGGAGGTAGATAGAGCGCGTCCTCCGGGGACACGTCGAAGGCGTCGTACCATTCCGACAGGTTCCGCACGATGCCGTTGACGCGATAGAGCGGCGGCGAATGCGGATCGGTGAGCAGTTGCCGGCGCGTGGCTTCCTCGCGGTATTTCGCCCGCCAGACCTGGGCCCAGGACAGGAAGAAGCGCTGATCTCCCGTCAGGCCGTCGAGGACCGGGGCCTCTTCATCCGGGCTGATCGTGCCGTCGCCATTGGTATCCAGGCTCAGCTTGTAGGCCTTGTAGGCCATCGACAGCCCGCCCAGGTCGCCAATGTTTTCGCCAAGTGTCAGCGCGCCATTCACGCAGGTTTCCCCGTCATCCAGCGGACACAGCGCATTGTACTGGTCCACCAGCGCGCCGGTCTTTGCCTTGAAATTGGCGTTGTCCTCATCGGTCCACCAGTTTCTCAGCGTTCCATTTCCGTCCGATTTGGCGCCCTGATCATCGAAACCGTGTCCGATTTCGTGTCCGATGACGCCGCCAATGGCGCCGTAATTCACGGCCGGGTCCGCAGTCAGGTTGAAGAAGGGCGGCTGGAGAATGGCCGCCGGGAAGACGATTTCGTTGCGATTGGGGGAATAATACGCATTCACCGTCTGTGGCAGCATGAACCATTCTGTCCGGTCAATCGGCTTGCCGAGCTGGGAAATCATGTCTTTCCAGGCCCAGTCATTGACCGCGATATTGTTCGCAAAGGCATCCGGACCGACATTCAGGCCTTCATAGGTCTCGAATTTCTCCGGATAGCCGATTTTCGGCGTGAACTTGCCGAGCTTGTCGCGGGCTTCGGTCTTGGTTTCCTCGCCCATCCACTCGATTTCGTCGAGATTGCTGCTCATTGCCTTGCGCAGATTGGCCACCAGTTCGTCCATGGCGGCCTTGTTCTCGGTCGGGAAGAAGCGGTCGGCATAGACCTTGCCGACGGCCTCGCCAACGGACCCCTCAACCGTGGAGACGGCGCGCTTCCAGCGCTCGCGCTGTTCCTCGGCGCCGCCGAGCGTCTTGCCGTAGAATTCGAACGTGGCGGCGTCGAGGCGCTGGGGCAGGACGTCGGCATGATCGATCAGGAAATGAGCCGTCAGATAGGCTTTCCAGTCTTCCAGCGGAGCGGTCTGCATGACCTCGAACAGGCCGGCAATGCCGCCGCCGGAGACCTTCTCGACCTGTTCCGGCGTCAGGCCGTTTTCGGCGATCTCTTCTTCCGTCGGGGTGACCTGGCGCACGACGAAGGCCTGTTCACCGTTGAGGCCGAGATCCATCAGCATCGTCGCCACGGGGAAGTCGCCGGCGAGCTGCTGCAGTTCTTCGCGGCTCATCTTGTTGTAGGTCAGATTGCGGTTGCGGCCTGCGGCGCGGTCCCAATGGGCCTGTGCCAAGCGGGTCTCGAGCGCGATCACCCGGTCTGCTGCCGCGTCGGCATCCTCTTGCCCGGCTTCGGTCAGGAGGTTGACCAGCATCTGCTTGTAGGCGGCACGAATTTCGAGATTCTTCTCGCTGTCGTCCAGGTAATAATCACGATCCCCGATGCCGAGTCCGGCCTGTGTGATGTAGAAGATGTACTGGTCGGTCTGCTTGGAATCGACATCGACCCAGCCTCCGATCGGCGAGGCGAACCCCGTCGCGGCAAAGACCCTGGCAAGGTCTTCGCGGCTGGAAATGCCCTTGATCTTGCTGAGATAGGGGATTGCCGGGGTCAGGCCGGCGGCTTCGATGCCGCTGGTGTCCATATAGGCATTGTAGACAGAGGCGACCTTGCCTTCGAGCGTGGCGGGATCCGGTTCGGCCTCGGCCAGTTCCTGGATGATGTTCAGCACGCGCTGTTCGGACTTTTCCGCCAGCAGTGTGAAGGCACCATAGCGGGTGCGGTCGCTGGGAATGACGAAACTGTCGAGCCATTTGCCATTCGCATAGGCATAGAAATCATCCCCCGGAGAAACGGATTCGTCGCGCACCGTCAGGTCGATCCCCCAATCTCCCCAATAGTCGGCAGCGGTAAGCTCGAGGCCTTCGGGCGTGACGTATTTGCCGTCTTCATTCGGGGTGGTGGGGGAGGTGGATACGGTTTCTGCCGGTTCGGCAGGCTGGCCTGTATCTTCCGTTGCGGTCTGGCCGCAAGCGGCAAGAAGGGCAACAGCTGCTGCCCCGAACATGAGTTTCTGCATGCTAAGTCTCTCCAGTAGATAAGGGATGAGGCCCGTCCTCCTCACCGGACGGGCCGCCATCGAATTGAGGTCAGTCTATTCGGCGGGAGCCATGGGGCCAAGTCCGCCATCCTGGCTGGTCCCGATCAGTTCATCCTCGTCGATCGTGACTTCGCCACTATAGGTCTCCCCGATCTGGCGGAAGGGCTTGCCGCCCCATGTCCAGCGGAAGATACGGCCGATCTCGACGCCCACCGCATACAGGGCGGGGACGAACAGGAGCGAGACGAAGAGGGCAAAGGCCACCGCTGCCCCGAGCGAGATCACCATGGGTTTCAGGAACTGCGCCTGCACGGATTTCTCCGCGATCAGTGGCAGGATGCCGACAATCGTCGTCACGGAGGTGAGCAGGATCGGCCGGAAGCGCGACACGCCGCCATCGATCAGTGCCTGGACCGCGCCAGCACCCTCGTCGCGCCGTCGGTTCACATAATCGATCAGGACGAGGTTGTCGTTGATCACGACCCCTGCGGCGGCGGCGATGCCGAAGAAGGAGAACATGGCCATCGGCGTGTTGAACATCCACAGGCCGAACACTGCGCCGCAATAGGCGAAGGGCAGGGCCATCATCAGCATGATCGGCTGGGCGTAGGACCGGAACGCGACGGCCAGCAGAATATACATCGTGCCAATGGCAATCAGGATCAGGCGTCCGACTTCGGCGAAGAATTTCTGTTCCTCTTCAAAGCCGCCGGCCTCGCCACGCTGGACGTCCGGGAAGTGGCGCTGGAAGTCGGGCCAGAAATCCTTCTCCATCGCCGCCATGATCCGGCCACGTCCGCCTTCGCCCTGCACCTCTGCATAGACAGAAACCGACCGGGTGCGGTTGCGACGGATGATCCGGTTGATGCCGGGGGCAAATTCGAAATCAGCCACCTGCGTGATCGGAATTTCACGGCCATCGGGTGTGCGCACGCGCAGCGTGTCGATGCTGTCCAGATCGCGGCGAGCGGATTCCGGCAGGCGCACCATGACGCGAACATCCTCGCCGTCCCGGGGCAGGCGCTGGACCTCTTCCCCGAAATAGGCCTGACGGATCTGTTCGGACACATCGGCCAGCGTGATGCCGAGGGTCTCTGCGCCGGGCTTGAGGGAAATCTGGATTTCCTCTGCGGCGGAGGACAAATTGTCCCCGATGTCATAGGCGTTCGAATACGTGGCGAGGTGGGCTTTCACTTCGGCTGCAGCAGCCCGCAGGCGATCCAGGTCCGGATGGTTCAGGGCAAAGCGAACGCCGCTCTGTTCATCATTGAAGGTGAAGTCAAAGCTGATTTCCTCTGCATCCTGAATGTCGCCGACATATTCCCGCATGCGTTCGGAAATTTCCTTCGACCGCACACCTTGCGGACGGTCTTCCGGCGCCAGCAGTCCAATCCAGGCCTGAACCCGCCCATCTGCGGCCACAACGGATGCATCGGTGACGAGGCCGCCTTCGATCTCGGGATATTCTGCATCCGTGACCTGTTTGGTCTTCTCGATACCGGCCTGAAGCTGGTCCCGGATCTGGAGCAGGCGCTCATAGGGGGTGCCGTCCGGCATGTCGATTTCGACCTGGACAAGGTCTGCCTCGATCTCGGGCATGAACTTGAAGGGCACGATCCCCATCCCGGTGATATTGGTCGCCAGGTAGAAGAGACAGAAGAAGAAGGCCACCGTGGCGTAGCGAAAGCGGATCGCGAGTTCCAGTGCCGGCTTGTAGAGATTGTTGGCAAACCAGAGCAGGCTGTCTGCAATCCGGCGCTGCAGCTTCAGGAACCGGCCCGACGGGCCATCGAATTTCTGCTGCTTCATGTGCGCCAGGTGGCTGGGCAGGATCAGCATGCATTCAATGATCGAGAAGATCAGCGCGGCGACCACGACAAAGGTGATCTGCTGCGTGAACATGCGCGTGGGCCCGGTGATGAATGCCCAGGGAAGGAAGGCAATGATCGTGGTCAGAACGCCGAAGATGACCGGCTTCATGACCAGCTGCGTGCCGACAATGGCCGCATCGAGGCCTTCGCGCCGGCCGCTTTCGATTTCCCGGTGGATATTCTCGCCGACGATGATGGCATCGTCCACGATCACCCCGATCACCAGCAGCACGGCGAAGGTCGACAGGATGTTCCAGGACACACCAAAATAGGGCAGCAGCAGAATGCCGCCCGCAAAGGCTGTCATGATGCCCACAGTAACCCAGATTGCCACGGTCGGGCGCAGGAACAGGACCAGGACGAGCATGACGAGCACCGCGCCCATCATGGCCGACTGGGTGATCAGGTCCATGCGCGCCTTGAAGGATTCGGAATCGTCCCAGAGGATGTCGATCTTGACCGCTTCCGGCAGGATGCCGTTCGACGGGTCATTGGCCCGTTCGATATAGTCCTTGAACGCGTCGGTATAGTCGATGATGTGCATCGTGTCGGGGGAGGGGACCATCACGAAGGCGGTCGGCTCCCCGTTGAAACGCGCACTGAACTTGTCGGTGACGAACCCATCATCCACGGACGCGATGTCGGCAACCCGGATCGTGCCGTCTTCGGTTGTCTGGCGAATGATGATGCTGCCGAACTGGTCCGCCGTATCGGCCAGTTGACGGGTCGTGATTGAAACATCGCCGGTGGAGGATTCAATGCGACCGCCAGATGAATTCAGGGATGACCGCCGGATGGCATTGGCCACATCGCTGAAGCTGAGGCCGAAGCGACGCAGGGCCTCCTCGGAGACTTCGATATTGACCTGTTCGTCGATGACGCCCTGCAGCACGGCCAGTTCGCCACCGGAAATATTGGCGATGTCGTCGCGCACCTTATCGGCCAGACGTTTCAGCGTGCGGTCGTCGACATTGCCATGGACCGCCATGCCCATGAACCAGTTGCGTTGTTCCCAGCGCTGCACCTGCGGCTCGAATGCGGCCTGAGGCAGATTGTTGATCTGGTCGACGCGGATCTTCACCTCGTCGAGGAACTCCTCCATGTCGATGTCGTCGCGACCCTTGATGTTGACGACACCAAAGCCCTCATTGGCGATGGAGGTGATACGATCGAGTCCGTTGATGTCTGCAACGGCTTCCTCGATGCGGGTGACGATCTGCTCCTCGACATCCTGTGGCGACGCGCCATTCCACGCGACCGATACCGAGGCACCGGTGATGTTCACCACAGGGAACATTTCCTGTTCCATCTTGGTGTAGCCGAAGACGCCGCCGACAAAGGCAACAATCATCAACAGGTTCGCAGCCACCGCATTGCGGGCGAACCAGGCAACGATCCCGTTCATTGTGCAACTCCTTCCCCGGTATTGGAGACCAGAGCCGCCGGCTCGTCTGACGTCGATGCATCATCGGTTGGTTTCGGTTCGTGGATCTTGATCGTGCCGTCTTCCATGCGCTGCATGACCGTGATGCTCATGCCGTCAAACGGTGCCTGGATGGGGCTGGTGATGGCCAGCTCGCCAGCCTCCACCCCGGAAGAGACATAGGCGCCGTCGGGATCGGAGTAGATCAGGTCAACCTGGCGGATCGACAGCTTGCCTTCTTCCGGAAGGCCGACGAACAAACGGTCATCGCCGCGCAGCGCGCCGCGGGGGGCAATCAGGACATCCTCGATCGTCTCGCCCTGGATCGTGGCGTTGACGAACAGGCCGGGGGCCATGGGCGCATCGCCATCCGCCCCGGCGCCATAGGGGTCCTGAAGTTCGGCGATTACATTGATCTGGCGGGTCTGCGAGTTGACGGCTGCGGCAGTCCGGACGACCTGACCGTGCCATTCGCGTTCAATGCCGCCCACTGTGGCGCGGAACGTGACGTCCGGCCCCGGATTGTTGGCGCTGGCACTGAAGGCAAGCGGCAGGCCGAGACGGCCCATCTCGGCATCCTTGAGCGGCATGGCGACCTCGACCACATCATTGGCGAAGATCTGGCCGAGGGACTGACCGACGGCCACAACCTGACCAATATCGACATTGCGTTCCCGCACGCGTCCGGCGAACGGAGCGTAGACGGCCGTCCGGTCCAGCGCGAGTTGGGCGTCTTTCAACTGGGCCTTGGCCGATTCGAGCGCCGCGCGGGCTTCGGCCAGCTGCGGCTCACGCCGGGCGAGGGGAGAGGCGTCCGTGATTCCGAGATCCTGGATGTCCTGACGCGCCAGTTCGGCTTCGGCCTCTTCACGGGCCAGTGCCTGTTCGGCGCTGGCGACCGAGGATTGGGCGCGCACGACGGCGAGTTCATAGTCGGCCGCCTCCACGCGCACCAGCAGCTGGCCCCGATTGATGAAGCCCCCGTCGATGAAGTCCGGCGAGACGTAGGAGATGCGACCTGAAATCTGCGGGGCCACGATGATCTCGCGGCGCGGCTTCACTTCGCCCTGGGATTCAACGACCAGTGTCAGGTCTCCGCGCCGAATGGGTTCGGCGAACACGTTCAGGCCGGCGCGGGCTTCTTCAGCCTTTTCAGGTGCAGGTTTGACGGCGGAGAGTGCAATGACGCCGCCGACACCGACGAAGGCGATAATCCCCAAGGGTACCAAAACTGAAATGACGCGTCCCATGACTTATTCTCCTGCCGCTATTCTGCGGCGTTTTCCTGCGGGGCTTGTGGTGTGGCGGAGGCGGTCTGCACGGGCAGGCCGCCCCCAAGAGCGAGGTGATAGGAAACCCGGTTTGTCGCGCGTGAGGCTCGGGCGGCGACCAGTTGACTTTCGGAGGTCAGGCGCCGGGTCTGGGCATCGATCAGATTGAACACGGAGATCGTGCCGCTTGTGTACTGGCGCACGGCCAGTTCTTCCGCCAGCCTGGCCTCTTCGAGGGCGCGAAGCTGTGCGTCTTCCTGCTGGGCAAGATAGGTATCGGCCGCAATGGCGTCTTCCACTTCTCCCCAGGCTGAGAGGGCCGCACCGGCATAGCTGGCTATGGCGGATTCGGCCTGGGCCACAGCGGCATCCCGCTGGGCGTCGAGACGACCGCCGGTGAAAAGCGGCTGAATGAGGCTGGCCACCAGCCGCGCAGCGATGCGTTCCGGGTCCACCATGTCGGCAAATTCCGACTCGCTGGTGGAGACCGAACCGGTCAGACGCAGGGCGGGCAACATGGCCAGGCGTGCCTGTTCGGCTCTGAGGCCTGCGGCCACGACGGAGGCTTCCGCGCTGGCAATGTCCGGCCGCCGGGCCAGCAGCAGCATCGGATTTCCCTCGACCGTCAGCGGGTCCAGGATTGGCAGGTCAGCCGTGGCCTCGATCTCGGTGGACGGATACCGCCCCAGCAGGATTTCCAGGCGGCGTGCGGCCTCGCCGGACAATTGGCGGCGTTGGGCGATGTCGGCTTCGGCGCCGGCCAGCGCGCTGCGCGCGGTCCGCACATCCAGTGCTTCGGCGAGTCCCCGCTGGAAGCGGCGCTCGGTCAGGATGCGCACCCGGTCACGGGCTTCATAGGTCAGGACGGCGACGCGTTCCTGTGCAAGCGCGGCGTTCAAATTGACCCAGGCGATCGCTGTCTGGGCCGCAACGGAGAGTTCGGCGGCGGCAAGATCGGCTTCGCTGGCGGCGAGGTCGGCTTCGGCAGCGGCAATCCCGCGACCCAGCCGGTTCCAGAGGTCGGCTTCCCAACTCGCGTCCAGGCCCAGGCCGTAAATGCCGTCGGTTGCGCGGTCGAGATCTCCGCCCGTTTCAAATGCATTGGAGGTCACGCCCGTACTGATGGTGCCGTCGACGCTGGGCAGGCGCTGGGAGCGGGCCGTGCGAATGGAGGCTTCGGCGGCGCGCACCAGTGCGGCGCGGGACTCCAGCGTCGGGCTGTTGGCGAGCGCCTCGCGCACGAGGCGTTCCATGACGGGGTCGTTGAACTGGCCGAGCCAGTCGCCGGTCGGGGCCTGTCCGGCAACGCCGGATGACGCCCAGTCAACCGGTGCATCCGGCGCAACAGCAAAAATTTCCTCCCGGTTACCGTTCACGCCGGGAAGATTTGCCTGTGTGGACGCACAGGCCGTGAGAATTGCCGAACTGATTAGTAGAATTGATCGTGTCATGCCGTCGGCAACGCTCCCTGTTTCAGATGTCGGATACGCCCGCTCTATTCGACTGTCAATGATAAATTATCGTTTTTCAATAATTTGCTGACGTGACCTGAAAACCGCACCTTCTGGTCTTACGCGATGAGGGGCTTGGCAGATGTGTGGTGGCGTATTAGCGGCTTCAGGGCCTCGAGTCTTCGGGGAGTTTCTTTACGGGAGTGTGAATGAGCGAGGGCATGTCAGCGGACGAAAAGCGGTCGACGCGCCTTGCCCTGTCCCGGCGTGCGCGCGATTTCGTGACGCTGGTCTGCTGCTTTGGCGGCATCCTCTTCCTGATGTGGCTGACCGGGGCAGTCGGGCTGATCGAGGCCCTTGCCGCATTGTTGGTGGCGGTCTCCGTTGCGACGGCGATTTTCGTCGGGACGGCCACGGTGCTGCCGATCAGTCCGCGCCTGGCGGTGGAGCCGGCCCTGTCGACCCCCAAGATTCCGGAATCTGCAATCCTGCTGGATGCGCTGCCGCTGCCGGCGTTCGAGATTGATGACGAGCAGCGCATCGTCACCATGAATGAGGAGGCCGAGTTCATCCTTCGCCTGGATGGTCGCGTGAACCCTCGGGCCAGCACCGTAATCCGCTCCCCCGGCCTGTTGTCGGCCATCGAGAATGCGATCGAGACGGGCACGGTCGAGCCGATGACGGTGGAAGTGGAAAGCGGACCCGACGAAACCTGGCGGGCGCATGTCTCCCGGCCCGGACGGGCCCGGCGAACGCTCGTCGTGCTGGAAGACCTGACGCCTGTGCGCCGGGCGGCCCGTGCCCGGTCCGACTTCCTGGCCAATGCCAGTCACGAATTGCGCACCCCCCTGACCGCGCTCTCCGGATTTATCGAGACGATGCGCGGACCGGCCAAGGACGACAAGGATTCCTGGGACCGCTTCCTGGCCATCATGGCCGGGGAGACCGAGCGGATGTCGCGGCTGATCGCGGACCTGTTGTCGCTGTCACGGATCGAGTCGGCGGAACATGTCTCGCCGCGCGAGCGTGAGGATTTCAGGGACATTGTTTCCGATGCGACCCATGCCTTCAGCGCGATCGCTGCCGAAAAGGGCGTGCGGCTGACCGTGAAGTCGGAAGAGGGGGCGATGCCGGTCATCGCGCACCGGGACGAAATGATCCAGGTGGTCGAGAATCTCGTGTCGAATGCGCTGAAATATTCCAGGGAAGGCGGGCAGGTCACCCTGCATTTCGGACTCGCTTCCGGCATGGCGGAAGCGCGCCTGAAGGCGGGTCAGGTCTGGGCCAGCAGCGAGCGGATGACACTGCTCCCGGCCGCAAGCCGCCCCAATACGGAAGAGCGGGCCATCTGGATGCGCGTGGAGGATCAGGGCCCGGGCATCGAGCGCGAACACCTGCCGCGTCTCGGCGAACGCTTTTACCGGGCGGACCAGAGCCGGGGAGGCAAGATCACCGGTACCGGACTGGGGCTCGCCATCGTGAAACACATCATGGCGCACCATCGTGGCGGGTTTGCCGTCGAGACGCGGATCGGAGAGGGCAGCGCCTTCGGCGTCTGGCTGCCGGCTGCGCGGGATGAAGGCCTGTCCGGCTAGAAGCGGGACCTAGAAGCGGGACCTAGAAGCGGGACGGGCCACGGCGCGTGGCGTCGAACCAGTCGGTGACGACATTGCCAGGCATGGCGTGCATTTCGTGCAGCCAGTTGGGCAGGCGCTGAAGCGCGCCGGCCGTGTCTTCCCAGCGGCGCAGATTGACGTCAGCGGCGATCTGGAAGGCATCGCGCAGCTTGTCTTCGGTCATCGGTGATGCCACGCCCATCGGGGCCAGGATCGACACGCTTTTCTGCGCAGCGATCAGCGTTTCAAGCGTTGCAGCCGTCATGGACAGGCTTGCACGCCAGGGAGTTAGCCAAAAATCAAGCATCTTCAGTCCTCATGGTCATGGAACAGACATAGTGGTTTACGCTGCAGTGCACAACAAATCCCGTGCCATTGCTGAGACTCTGCCCCGTTTCCGCCACACAGGAATGCGACCTGCGAGAGACCATGCCGACCGAAACGCTGCCGCCAAATTACGTTCCTTCGCCTGCGCGGGGCAGGGTGCTTGTCTTCGATTCCGGCATGGGCGGACTGACCGTCGTGGAGGAAATCCGCGCGCTGGGACCCGCGCTGGGCCTGCATTATTCAGCCGATTCCGCGTTTTTCCCCTATGGCGACAAGTCAGACGAAGCGTTGCGCGCCCGCCTGCCGAAGGTGGCCAGGGCCTTGTGTGATGCGGTGAAGCCGGATGTCTTTGTGATTGCCTGCAATACCGCGTCCACGCTGGCCCTGCAGGAGGTACGGGATGTGCTGGACATTCCGGTTGTCGGTACGGTTCCGGCCATCAAGCCGGCGGCGCAACTGACCCGGACCGGGACAATCGGCCTGCTGGCCACGCCCGGTACGGTGCGCCGCGCCTATACAGCGGACCTGGTGGAGAAGTTTGCCCGCGATGTGCGGGTTGTGATGCATGGCAGCATCGATCTGGTGAAACTGGCCGAGGCCCATGCGCGCGGCGAGGATGTTCCGATTGAACGCTTTGCCGAGGCGCAGGCGCCGCTGTTTGCGGCACCGGGCGGAGACCGGATTGATACGGTCGTGCTGGCTTGCACGCATTTCCCGCTTGTCCGTGCCCAATTGGTGGCGAGCGCGCCGCGGCCGGTCAGCTATATCGATTCCGGCGCTGCCATCGCCCGGCAGACAATCCGAGTGCTGCCACCGGAAACCGAGGCGCGCGGGATAGGGGGGCAGGCCTGGCTGACGTCATCGCCCGAGGAGGTGCCGGATCTGGCACTGGTCCTCAGGCGATACGGGTTTCCATCCGTTCAGCGCGTGCCGGACGCGCCGATCGAGATAACCTCTGCGCCGACAGCGTTGTAGAGGCTCGGCCAGGGTGCGTCGTGGACGCGGGCCACTTCCGTTTCGCCGAAACCGTTGAAGCGGCTCGACATGGCCCGGCCATAGGCGCCGAGATTTCCGAATTCGACATAGTCCCCTTCGGCCAGCCCGGCGGGCAGCCAGACCTTTGCCGGAAACTTGTCGGTCGAATCGCAGGTCGGTCCGTAGACGGTGTACTCGACGAGGCGGCCCAGCGGGCGCGCATCACCGGGCAGGGCCCGCATCGGGAAGGACCAGCGTTCGTGCACGGCATCATAGAGGGCGCCGTAGGAGCCATCATTGATGTAGATCGCGCCGTCCTTGACCTGCTCGACACGGACCAGAAGGCTTTCCGATTCTGCCACCAGCGCGCGGCCTGGCTCGCACCAGAGCTCTGCGTTTTCGAGAACGTACATGTTCTCGAAGGCCTGCTCGACCATGGCGGCATAGTCTTCCAGCGAGGGGGGCGGGTTGTCGGCATAGATGGCCGGAAAGCCGCCGCCAACATCCACGATGTCGACCGTGACGGAAGCCGCGATGATGATGCGGGAGACGTCCGCCATCGCCGTCCACCAGGCGGTTGGCTTCAGGGCCTGGCTGCCGACGTGGAAGGACACACCCAGTTCGTCTGCGTAGCGGCGAGCCTCGCGCAGGATTTCTGTTGCGTCTTCCGCGCTCGCACCGAACTTGCCGGCCAGCGGCAGGGCTGCGCCATCGCAGGATACAGCAATCCGTACAATGATCGTGAGGTCTTTGGCATAGCCGGTTTCCTCAAGGATCTTGTGCAGTTCCTGCATCGTGTCGGTGACGAAGATGCGTACGCCGAACTCATGATAGGCGCGCTGGATGGCGCGGCGATTCTTCACCGGGTGCAGGAACGCCATGCGGGCGCCGGGAAACTTGCGGTGGATCAGTTCGATCTCCGGCAGGGATGCCGTGTCGAAGCTGCGTACGCCGGCTTCCCACAGGGCTTCAAGCACATGCTCGCCCGGATTGGCTTTCACCGCATAGAACGGCTCGCCCGGGAATTTCTCCCGGAACCATTTTGCCGCTGCCGTGACCCGCTCTGGGCGGAAACACCATACGGGAAGGTCCGGCTGTGCGTCGGACACAATATTATAGGGAGTAGCATAGGAGTGCATGACACCTAACCTCCAAAGGGCTTTTAACCAGCTTTGGGCGTTAGTACAGGGGGCCCCCAGTTTAAGGGTTGGCCCAGATGTCCGCCACGTCGATTTCGAGACGGGCATGTAGGGCACTCTTTTCGGTCACGCAAGCAAAAATTTCGGGCTGCCTGAAATTTTGTCATCCACCTATAATATTGAACGGGCAAGGGGGGTGGTCTAAGGGCAACTCGCCCCGCTTTTCAAAGGCCGTTTCCCTTGCTCGGCCATCTGGAGATCCGTTTTCATGCCAGTCAAAACCGGTCAGTTTCTCGCCCCGCTCCTGTTGGCTGGCCTGGTCGCCTGTGGCCGTACCGATTTGTCGGAACTCGAGACCGGAGACGTTATTCCGCCGCCGCCCGTGGACGCGGACGGGGCTCACAAGATCCGTATTGTCGGCTCGTCGACAGTGGCCCCCTTCGCAACGACCGTAGCCGAGCGTTTCGGGGCCACCACACGTTACCCCACCCCGATCGTGGAGACGACCGGCACCGGGGGCGGGTTCAAGACATTCTGTCAAAAGATCGGACCGGACCGGCCTTCCATATCGGATGCCTCCCGCATGATCACGCCAAGCGAACAGGCCCTGTGCGCGAACAATGGCATCACCGAGGTGACGGCCCTGTCGGTTGGATTTGACGGTATCGTTCTGGTGAATTCCCGGCAGGCACCTCAGCTCGATCTTTCGAAAGAGGAGGTCTACCTGGCGCTTGCGGCGCAATTGCCCGATGGCGAAGGCGGGTACCGTTCAAACCCCTACAAGCGCTGGTCGGAAATCGCCGACCATCTGCCCGACGAGCCGATCCTTGTGCTGGGGCCGCCGCCCACATCTGGCACACGCGACGCCTTTGTCGAATTGTGCATGGAAAAGGGGGGCGAGGCCATCGAGCAACTGGCTGAACTGAAGCGGACCGATCCGGCGGCCTTTCGGCAACTGACACACACGATCCGGACCGACGGGGCCTGGATCGACCTTGGTGAGAATGATGCCGCGATCATCCAGTCCCTGATCAAGACGCCGACAGCGGTCGGGGTGCTGGGCTATTCCTTCCTGGAGCAGAACGCCGACCGGGTCAAAGCGGCGAGGCTGGATGGCGTGCCGGCAACGTTCGAGGCCATTGCGTCCGGCGAATACGGCCTGTCCCGCAGCATGTACATCTATGTAAAGGACCAGAACCTGCCGCTTGTGCCGGGGCTTGCCGAATTCGTGGAGGAATTCGTTTCCGACCAGGCCATGGGTGCGGACGGTTATCTGCTGGAAAAGGGGCTGATACCCCTGCCGGACGAAATGCGCGAGGCCCAGCAGGCCATTGCGGAGGATCTGGCGGACAAGGCCGCCCGGCGCTGATTACAGCGTTGGCAGCGCTGGTTTCTTTCGCCGGCGCAGCCTGATCTTCTGCCAGAACCGTTTGCGGGCCGGGGCCGGCAGCGGCTGGAGATTTTCAATGAAGGCTTCGGCGCAGGCACGCCAGCTGTAAGTCTCCGCATAGGCGCGGCAGGTCGCGCGGTCGAGTTTCAAACAATCGACGGCACCTTTCGCAAGATCTCCCCCGATTGGCGTGATTGTGCCGGCATCCGATCCCGGGATCACGTCCCTCGGGCCGGTCGCATCATAGGCGGCAACCGGCGTTCCGGAGGCCATCGCCTCCAGCACGACGAGCCCGAACGTGTCGGTCACGCTGGGAAACACGAAGACGTCCGCGCTGGCATAGCAGGTCGCGAGATCGTCGTTGAACTTCGCGCCGAGGAAAACCACGTCCTTGTAGCGTTTCTGCAGGTCCTCTCGCTGGGGGCCGTCACCCACGATGACTTTCGTGCCGGGCAGGTCCAGTTCGGCGAATGCCTCGATGTTCTTTTCAACTGCCACGCGGCCGACATTGAGAAAGATCGGGCGGGGCAGGCCGTCAAACGGGTCACCCGGCTGGCCTGCCTCGATCCGCCGGGAGGGATTGAACATGTCCGTGTCGACGCCGCGACTCCATGCCACCAGATTGATGAAACGCTGCGCCTCCAGTTCCTTCACCATGGACGGCGTCGGCACCATGACCTTGCCGGAATATTTGTGAAACCATCGGACAAAGGAATAGCCCGCGCGGGTCGGCACCGGCAGCCGGGCGGACACATATTCCGGGAATCTCGTATGATAGGCTGTGGAGAAGGGGTGCTTGACCGTCAGACACATGGCCCGGCCGGCCATGCCGAGCGTGCCCTCTGTGGCGATGTGGACGGCATCCGGTTCGAATTCATGAAACCGGTCCTCGATCCGCCGCCGGGCGAACAGGGCGAGCTTGATTTCCGGATAGGTCGGCAGCGGCATGGTGCGGAATCCCTGGCCGGGATGCACGATCTCCCAGACGTGGCCCATCGCCTCTGTTTCCTGGATCACGCGCTTCATAGTGCGCACGACGCCATTGACCTGAGGGTCCCAGGCATCCGTAACTAGCATGATGCGCATGTGCGCTCCTTCAACAGCCTCAGCCGGTCGCACGCCAATGTGGCCATGTTGGCCGACTGCGTAAAGAGGCCAGCATGCGTTGAACTTCTCTCGCTTCGGGTCAAGTGGAAGGATATAAGTCAGGCAGGAATGATGTGGTCAGGGGCATGGATTGCCCGGATTGGCCGCTCCTGACGAATTTTTATCCTTGGCCTTCAAGGTGAACACGAACCGGGACTGAAACGCATATGGCTGACACGCTCGCTCTGGACGCAATTGACTGGCACGCGCTGGACAGGATCAAGTTTGCCGATGAGGAAGCCTTGCTCGAGGACCTGCTGAAGCAGGCGCCGCTCAGCGATGATCTGAGACAGGCGACGATGCGCAGAGCCCTCGAACTGGTCGAAACGGCACGGGCGCGCGGTCGCAACAAGGGCGTCATGGAGAGCTTCCTGGAGGAGTTCGGCCTGTCCAATGCCGAGGGCCTGGCCCTGATGTGCCTGGCCGAGGCCCTGCTGCGGGTTCCGGATGCGGAGACACGGGACGAACTGATTGCCGAGAAGATCCGTTCTGGGGACTGGAGCGCGCATCTCGGCCAGTCGGAATCCTGGTTGGTGAATGCATCGACCTGGGGGCTGATGCTGACCGGTCAGGTGATTGGCGTGCCGGCCAGCCTGAAAAAAGGCCCTGCGAGTTTCGTGCAGGGACTGATCCGCGAAAGCGGCGAGCCGGTGATCCGCGCTGCGATGATGCAGGCCATGCGGATCATGGGCGAGCAATTCGTCCTTGGGCGGACCGTGAAGGATGCGCAGAAACGCGGCCGCAGGATGGTGAAGGCAGGCGATGCGGCGCATTTCAGTTTCGACATGCTGGGAGAAGGGGCCCGCACGGCCGCGGATGCCGCACGGTACCTCAAGGCGTATCAGGATGCGATTGACGGCGTGGCCGCCGACAAGGACAAGACGGTCGCGCCGGAACATGCCAATGGCGTGTCCGTGAAACTGTCTGCCCTTCACCCGCGCTATGAGGCGGTCAACCGGGCACAGATCATGGAGGAGATGTATCCGTCGGTGCTGGACCTGTGTGAACGGGCCGCGAAGGCGAACATCAATCTCTGCCTCGACGCGGAAGAGGCAGACCGGCTTGTTCTCAGCTTGCAGATTCTTGACCGGCTCGCCCGCGAACCGGGATTGAAGGACTGGAACGGGTTGGGCCTGGCGGTTCAGGCCTATCAGAAACGCGCGGGCGAAGTCATCGAGTGCCTGAAGCAATTGTCTGCGCAGACGGGACACCGCTTCATGGTGCGTCTGGTGAAAGGCGCCTACTGGGACAGCGAGATCAAGCACGCCCATGTCGAGGGCTTTGCGAACTTTCCGGTCTTCACGACCAAGGCCGGGACTGATTTTCACTTTCTCGCCTGTGCCCGCAAGATGCTGGAGGCTGGCGATGCCATCTATCCGCAATTCGCGACGCACAATGCCCATTCGGTGGCTGCGATCGAGCAATTGTCGGAGGAAACCGGTAATTCATCGTTCGAGTTCCAGCGCCTGCACGGCATGGGAGAGGCGCTCTACGGAGCGGCCGGGCTTGGCCGGCGTGTCCGGGTTTATGCACCAGTGGGGCCGCACAAGGATCTTCTGCCATATCTGGTTCGCCGCCTGCTGGAGAATGGCGCGAACACCAGCTTTGTCCATTCCTTCCTGGATCCGGACGTGCCGCCGGAACAGGTGGTGGCTGACCCGATCGTGAAGGTGGAAGTCGGCCCTCGCCGGCATCCGCGTATCCCGACCCCGCCTCGCCTTTATGGGGCAGAGCGCCGGAATTCGACCGGGCTGGATTTGAGCCAGCGCCGGGTGCGTGACGACATGGCATCCGCCATCAGGAGTTTCCGCGACAGTCCCGCAATCGCCGCCGGGTCCATCGTGTGCGGCAAACCGGTCACCGGGGGCGGGGATCTGGTCCGTGTCCCGTTTGACACGGAAACCGTACTGGGCAGCTGCCGCGAAGCGCAGGCCGCAGACATGGATGCGGCGCTGACGGAGGCGGTCCGGTTCCAGCCGGGCTGGGATGCGTTGGGCGGCGCCGAGCGGGCGAAGCATTTGCGGGCGATGGGCGACATTCTCGAGGAGAATGCCGAACGGCTGATTGCGCTGATGGCCCGGGAAGCCGGCAAGACTCTGGGCGACGGCATTGCCGAAGTGCGAGAGGCCGTCGATTTCTGCCGCTATTATGCCATGCAGGCAGAAGCGGAGTTCACCACGCCCCAGAAACTGCCGGGGCCGACCGGCGAAACAAATCATCTGTCCCTTCACGGACGGGGCGTGTTCTGCTGCATCAGTCCATGGAATTTTCCGCTGGCCATCTTCACCGGCCAGATTGCGGCAGCCCTGGCAGCGGGCAACACGGTCGTTGCCAAGCCGGCCGAGCAAACTCCGCTGATCGCATTCGAGGCGGTCAAGCTGTTCCACAAGGCGGGTCTGCCGGTCGAGTCGCTGCACCTGTTGCCGGGCAGCGGTGAAACGGTCGGCGCCAAACTGGTCAGCGACCTTCGGGTGTCCGGGGTCTGCTTCACCGGCGGCACCAGCACGGCGCGCATCATCAACCGGACACTGGCCGAGCGGGACGGACCGATCATTCCCCTGATCGCGGAGACCGGCGGGCTTAACGGCATGTTCGTGGACACGACGGCTCTGCGCGAACAGGTGATCGATGATGTGATTGTCTCGGCATTCGGATCGGCCGGCCAGCGCTGCTCTGCCCTGCGCATCGTCTTCCTGCCGGACGATACGGCCGACGAGCTGATCACGGGACTGATCGGGGCGATGGACGAATTGATTGTCGGCGATCCGGGCCTGCCGCGTACGGATCTCGGGCCAGTCATTGATGCCGAATCGCGCGCCTCCTTGCAGGCCTATGTCCAGACCATGAAGGACGAGGCGACCCTGTTGCACCAGATCCCGGCCGGCAGGATCGGCGAGACCGGCTATGGCTTTGGTCCGGCGCTGATCGAGCTGAAATCGATCGACCAGATCTCCGAAGAGAAATTCGGACCGATCCTGCATGTACTGCGATATGATCCGGATGATATCGACGAGGTCGGTGCGGCGCTGAGGGCGAAAGGTTATGGACTGACGCTGGGCGTGCATTCCCGGCTTGAAAGCTTCCAGCGCGAAGTGCGCGACGCCTGCCCGGTGGGCAATACCTATGTGAATCGCTCAATGACGGGGGCCGTTGTGGGTGTGCAGCCCTTTGGCGGGGAAGGCCTTTCAGGCACCGGGCCGAAAGCGGGCGGACCCCACTACTTGCATCGGTTCGCGACAGAGCGCACCCTGACGGTGAACATCACCGCACAGGGCGGGGATGCCGAACTGCTCAGTCTCTGAAGGAGCGCCGCATGAAGAGTGTTGTCCTGGCCGCCATGACGGGGGCGCTGTTGCTGACGGCCGGATGCCAGAAGAAGGTGCGTAGCCTGTCGGATGTCGGTGAAGCAGAAGCCGAGATGGCGGGGACAGACGAGACGGCGGCCAGCCTGGACGTCGCGGCCATCGAATCCGTGGACGAGCTTCCGCGGGAGATCATCGTCGATGAAGCCTATCTCAAGGCCGAGGCAACTTTCGACGAGGCCGTGTTCAGCAAGGCGCCTGCGATAGGCATGGACCTCGTGGAAGACGCCCAGATCCGCATCGAGGCCATGTCACAGGACGCCCAGGACTACAGGGAGGCCGACCCGGACTATTTCCGGGCCTATGGGTTGCGCATCAAATGGGGTGTGGTCGCCGAGGCTGGCAACATCATGAGCCTGGAGGGGTTTTTCTACACTTTCACCGGCGGCGCCCATGGCAATTATTTCACGGATGCGCGGATCTACAACAGCGCGACCGGAGAACCGATGCGGTTGAGCGCATTCTTCCAGCAACCGCAGGCCGCCGTGCAGGCGCACATGGACACGGTGTGGCAGGGCATTGCCCGGCAGAAGCTGCGGAAGGGCGGACGGGCTTCCGATATCGAGCAGTTTCATTCACAGGCGCGGGAACTGGTCAGTGCCGACATGGTTCTGGCCGGAGAGGTGAATTTCGTTCCCTCCACCGTGCCGGGCAAGTTCGGCGGCTATGTCGTGCATTTCGCGCCCTATGACATCGGCTCCTATGCCGAGGGAGCCTACCATGTGACTGTTCCGCAAGCGGCGTTCCGGGAGAGCCTGAAGCAACAATACCTGGCGCTGTTCGATGGCGAGCCGGTCGCAGTGGAGCGACTTGGGGACTAGGCGCGACGGTTCATTCGACCGTGTCGTGATCGATCCTGAACAGGCGGAATCGCGATTCGGGATCCTGCGGGATTTCCTGCAGGCCGGGCCAGTCTCGGCCTGAACTGAGTGCAGCAAACAGTGGCGCCTGATCGGGCGCGTTGCCGGTATCCGGCAAGGTGCAGACTGCCAGCAGGTCGAACGGGGCCAAGGCGTCACGCCGCTGCGACGCATCGGTCAGGACGAACGTTTCGAACATGCGCTTCATGCCGGGCGCAGCGCGGTGAAAGGGCAGGGCGGCGACGCTGTGACCGCTACCCGTTTCGCTGATATGCCGGGCGAGGGTCAGCGACAGCCCCATCGGGGCCATGATGCGGGAGGGAGGCAGGTCTGACAGGCTGGTCAGGTCGGCGTCGCGGCAGGCATCGCCTTCCATGTAATCCACGAGCGACAGCGTCCGGCTTTCCGGCTTCACCAGAACGGCAAACCCGGCGAGCAATAGTGCGGGCGGCACAAGCACCGAGAGGCCGAGACGCACGCCGTTTCCTGCGCGCGCCCGTGCCAGAAAGAGCGGAAGGAAGAGCGGTAGCAGGGCTGCCGGAAACTTGAAGTTCCGCATCTGCCAGGCTGACAGGAGCGTGCCCAGAGTGGCCATCAGCAGGAGAATGAGCACCGGTGCGCGGCGCGCTGGCGGATTCATCCAGGCTGCGAGCGTCATGGCCAGAAGCGTCAGGAAGATGGCGACGAGGAGGTGTTCGCCGCGAGCGAACGCCCCAGCCGGCCCTTTTTCCTGAATGACGTTCGAGATCCAGAACGTCCGGGCCGTCTCATTGATCATGCCGTACGGGCCGGCATGGCATTCCGGAAAAGCCAGCCAGAGCGCGGCCAATGCCAGACCTCCGCCGAAGACCAGTATGCCGAGGCGGGGGACGGGGTGCGTCAGACTGAACAAGCTCCAGACGGGTGGCGCTCCGGCAGCAACAAGACCGCCAGCCATCAATGCCAGGGCCCATGGAGCCGACAAGGCATCGCAATGAGTCTGAAACAGGGTGGGGCCGGACAGCAAGAGGCCTGTTGGCAATGTGGCGGCGAGCAGGGTCAGGCCGCACAGAAGCAGTTTCCGGGGCATGCCTGATTGGGGGGCGAAGGCCGCATTCACGGCGACGCCGGACAGAGCGAGTGCGATATAGGGCACGCATTCAAGGCCGACCGCGATCGACAGGACACTGGCGAGGCCAAGCAGAATGCCTGCATGGCGATGGCGTGACACGATGCCGAGACAGGCCGCAAGCAGCAGGACGATCTGGACATTGTGATGGTCTACCCGGTCCGGCATGAATTCGATGACGGCGAACAGGGAGGCGACGGCGGCGGCTGCCATGGCCGGAAGGCCGGGCTGGTCGCCGAGAATGTGCCGAATGAGTTGCGCGGCCAGCCCCGCATAGGCGATCAGCCAGAGCAGGGGGACGACAAAGCGGGCTGCAGCGAAGGCAGCCTGTGGGCCCAGGACAGGTTCAAGCGCCCAAGTGATCAGGACGTATGGCAAGTCCACCAGACGGGACCAGGGCGAGGCATAGGGTTCGGGCATGGAAAGAAATGGCCAGTCCGGATCATGCCAATTGCCGTCCTGCAACAGGTCCGCGATCTGCAGACGCCGGGCGATGTCGTCAATATCATGGACCGCGCTGCCATTCAGGGCGTCAGCACCCAGCATCACAAGGGCCACGAGCAGGAAAACAAGAGCGGGCCATGCAGGGCGCAACCCCGCATTCATGATCTTGCCGCCCCGTTCCATGCCGCGCTTTCCCCCTCCACAAGGCAGGCAATCTAGGCAGAAATCATGAAGAAATGCCCAAGCGGACCGATGCCAGCAGCTCAGTTGGGGCAGGCAGAGTAGGCAAAGTCGCGCCGGTTCGATCCGTCCTCCAGCGCGATGTGCGCAGTCAGCCGGTCTCCCTGGCGTTCATAGTGGATCAATTGGGGATAATCGTGAGCGCCATTGATGAAGGTGACGGATTGGTCGCCTTGCAGGCTTTCCACGAATTTTGAGGGGCCGATACCTTTGGGATAGACGTTCAGCACGTAGAGCGGGCCCGGCTGAACATGCATTTGTTCGAAGAAGCTGACGCCGCCTTCATTCAGGGTCAGCGCATAGCCGAACAGATGGCCGGCTTCTGCTTTTGACCAGACTTCCCGGGCGGTGCCGTCCTGGTTGACCCAGCACCCTGTCAACCAGCCAAGCGGGTGGTCTGGCGGAGACATGCTGTCGATCGCTGTGCTGGCACAACCGGTACAAAAGGCCAGAGCCACAAGAGCGTATTTCATGAGTCTCTGGCCTCCTTTTTGTGACCCTGCGTCAGTCGCCTGAAACCATGAAATGGGCCATCAGGGTCGTGACGGGTTTCGAGCGCTCTTCCTGCCACGCTTCAGCGCGTACGGAGCACATGCGCCGCCCCATCTTGGTGATTTCGGCGCGCGCGTAAAGGTCCTTGGCGTGTCCCTGGCGCAGATAGTCTATGGTGAGATTGATCGGGCGCGGGGGGCGTAGAAGATGTTCCGTGACAAGGAAGACCTGGGCCTGGGACGTGATCTCGAGAAATGCCCCGATGGCGCCGCCATGAATGGCCTTGATCATGAAATTGCCGATCAGCTTTTCCTGATAGGGCATGACCATTGTCATCTCATCGCCCATCACCTCACAGCGCAAGCCCATTTCCTGGGCAAGCGGGGTCCGCCCGACAAAGGCGCGGACCTCGTCTGCGCGGCTTGGCTCGGTCGAAATGGAATTGCCTGCCATCACATCGCCCTCATGGAGTCGAGTGAACGCGGCTTGTTGATCGCGAAGGCGCCCGCTGCAGTAGCGATCACCCGGTCGCGGCTCTCATGATAGGCCCAGGCCCGCGTGAAACAGATATTTCGCGTCTGGTGATAGCATTCCGCCTCGCCGATAATGTCACGGCCTTTTTCGGCGGGGCGCATGTAATCGATCCGCAAATCCAGTGTTGCAACAAAGCGCGGCTTGGACAGGGACGCGCTCGCGGCCGTTCCGCAAAGATTGTCCAGGAAAGCCGTCAGGACGCCGCCATGGATCACGCCTGTGTCCGGGTCGCCGACCAGCCGGTCCTTCCAGGGCTGGATTCCCCAGGAACGGCCTTTTTCAATCTTCGTGAACCGGAAGCCCATGCGCCGTCCCCACGGGATGCCACCGCTCAGCATCTCGATGTTTTCCTGCATCAGTTCCCAAGGTTCGGGAGGTGACGTGGCGTCATCGCTCATATTGGCCCTCATTCGTTTGACGAGTCGTCTTGCCCGGATAACATCATCAGGAAAAGAGCGAAAACAAAAGGCTCACGCGGAGGAAGATGAAATGGCGTTCGACGGCGCGGCGAAACCCAGGACCTGTATCATCGGGGCAGGGTGTTCCGGTTTTACCATGGCAAAGCGGCTGAAGGATTACGGCCTGCCATATGACTGTTTCGAAATGTCGGACAATATTGGTGGCAACTGGTACTACAAGAACCCCAATGGGGCGTCTTCCTGCTATCAGTCGCTGCATATCGACACGTCAAAATGGCGACTGGCATTCGAGGATTATCCGGTGCCGGATGACTGGCCGGATTTTCCGCATCATGCGCAATTGCTGCAGTACTTCCATGATTATGTCGATCATTTCGGACTACGCGAAACGATCACGTTCAACACGGCTGTGACAGATGTCGAAGACCTGCCGGAGGGCCGCTGGAAAGTGACGCTGTCGACCGGGGAGTCGCGTGAGTACGATGCCGTCGTCGTGGCAAATGGTCATCACTGGGATCCGCGCATGCCGGAATATCCCGGTACGTTTGATGGTTATCAGGTCCACTCCCACAACTACACCGATCCCTTTGAGCCGTTCGATTTCCGGGGCAAGCGGGCGATGGTCGTGGGAGGCGGCAATTCCGCGATGGATATTTCGTCCGAGCTGTCCCAGCGCCCGCTGGCGGAAAAGCTGTTCATCTCGATGCGGCGCGGCGTGTGGGTGATGCCGAAATACATGGACGGCCAGCCAGCGGACAAGGCCGTGCTGCCGGCCTGGCTGCCGTCGAAGATCGGACGCGCCCTGGCGCGCAAGAAGATCAAGAAGACGATCGGCATGATGGAGGATTATGGCCTGCCGAAACCGGATCATGAGCCTCTGGACGGCCATCCGTCTGTGTCGGGCGAATTCCTGACACGGGTCGGCTGCGGGGACATCATTCCCAAACCGGGCATTGACCGACTGGACGGGGACGGAGTCATCTTCACCGATGGCACACGCGAGCAGGTGGATGCGATCATCTGGGCCACGGGCTATAACGTGACCTTTCCCTTCCTTAAGCAGGATGACCTCACGCCAAAGGAGAATGTCTTCCCCCTCTACAAGCGGATGGTGAAGCCGGGCCGGGAGACGATCTTCTTCCTGGGACTGGCCCAGCCCCTGCCGACCTTGGTCAATTTTGCCGAGCAGCAATCCAAGCTGGTCGCGGCTGCATTGAATGGCGATTATGCGTTCCCGCAGCCGGCCGAGATGGACCGAATCACGGCCGAGGACGAGAAGCAGCATCTGGGCCATTTCTATGACAGTCCGCGTCACCGGATGCAGGTGGATTTCAATTTGTACTGCCGTGATCTGCTAAAGGAGATCGAGCGGGGGGCGAAACGCGCGCGCGTCGTTGCCTGATGTTAACCGGTCGGAGGGCATAACACCTCTCATGACCCGCAAGGCTACCCTCTTTGCCCTGTTGCTGGGCACGGCGTGCGCTTCGCCAGCGCCGGTGACTGTGCATACTGTGCCGCGTGCCGCCCCGGCGCCGGCCGTATCGACCCCGCCGCCCGTCACGGCGGCGGAGCAGGGACCGTTCCAGCCGAATGCCTATCTGCGGGCGTGTTATGGCATCCGGGTGTCCAACTCGCCTTTGGTGGACGAAGAGGGCTGGGTGCGGAACTACAAGCCCATTGTGATGGTGAATGGCGTTCCGCTGGCGGCTGCGCCCGCCAATGATGTTTGTCTCACATCCGGTTTCGGACAGCGGTTTGGCCGCCGGCATGATGGTATCGACCTGCAATCGCGCCCGGCCGGGACCATCTATGCCGCTGCGCCGGGACGGGTGATCGAGGCACGGGTATCGACCGGCTATGGCAACATGGTGCTGATTGACCATGGCAAGGGGGTCTACACCCGCTACGCCCACCTCGCCTACATCCAGCCCGGCGTCCAGAAGGGCGAAAAGATCGGCTTCGGACAGTCGGTCGGGTTCATGGGATCGAGCGGCAACGCGACTGCCGTGCACATCCATTACGAGATCCTGACGGGCAATTACAACAATCCGCGCGGGTCCAAGGGCCTTTCTCCGCGTGACCCGTTCTCGTTTCCGCCCTATGAGTATGCTCAGGCCTATTGAGGACGGGGGATACAGGATGAGGGGACCATGGACTGCCGGAGCGGTGATGGCGTGCCTGCTGGGCGCGTGTGCCTCGACACAGGCGGAGATCGCGCCGGTCTCGATTGGCGCGCCCGTCATGGCGCAAAGTGCCTTCGAGTCGGATTTCGGGATGCTGGCGGATCTCGTCGGCACGAGGTGGCGTGGCGAGCCGGGCGAGGCCGACAAGCAGCACGGCCAGCCCGCAGACTATTCCGAATGGTATTGGGACCTTGGCGGGTCGGTGCTGGTGAACAAACACGTGCTGGTGGACGGATCCTATGGCGGGGTGACCTATATCCAGAAAACCAAGGCGACCGGAGAGCTGGACTATGTCTACATCACCAGTGCCGGATTCCGGACGACGGGAAGCTTCACGCTCGGCGCGGATGGCAGCTGGTCGGCCTATGAGGAAGTTACGGGCCTGAACGATATTATCGGGGTACGTTCCACCGGCCGTATTGGCGAGGATGGCGTGCTGGTATCGGTCTCCGAATTCGAGACACGCGACGGCTGGAAGCCCGGTCACACCTTCAGGTATGAGCGCACAACCGACCCGATGCCGACACTGGTTCCGGACCTCGTAATCGAGTGAAATCCTTTCTCGACCCCGACCTGATCGCGCGGACTTATCGGGACCCGCTGGCGGTTGCGATGCTGTGTGTGGATCTCTTGCCGGTTCCGGCCGTGCTCGCGTTCGGCTGGGGCGCAACACCGCTGGTCGCGCTGTACTGGCTGGAAAACCTGATCATTGGCCTGTTCACCGTGTTCCGAATGATCGCAACAGCGGTCGGCACCGTGTCAGATCGTTTCATGGTGTTCTTCATCGTTCCATTCTTTGTCCTCCACTATGGGATGTTCTGTTTCGGCCACGGCGTCTTCCTCCATGCCTTCGCCGGCGATGGTGGCGGCATGCCGGACTACCGGTCGCTCATCGCCTGGGCGCTCGGGTCGGGGCAGGGGATGATGTTTTTCGTGATGGCCATTCTGGGCATGAATGCGATCCTGTTCGTGTCCGATTTCCTGCTCAAGGGCGGCTATCGCGAGGGCAGTCTGATGGGAGAGATGTTCGCGCCATATGGCCGCATCGTGACCCTGCATGTGGCCATCATCCTTGGCGCCGCCCTCGCATTCGGGACGCGCGAGCCGCTTCTGGGGGTTCTGCTGCTGATCGTGTTGAGGGTCGTGTTCGGTGTGATCGTGTCTGCCCTGCGCCAGCGCCGGCTGGACGATGCAGGTGTGCCGGCTGCGAAAGATTCGCCTGCTGCCACGTAAAAAGTTGACGCATGATGACGCCTTGGTGAATATGCTGGGCTTCCCCAAGGAAAGGCCTGCATGACCACCATTGCCAAGAAACTGACCCGTGGCTCGTCCGGCAAGCGCGCCAAGTCGAAGGCCGCCAATCGCCGGGCCATCATGGAGGCTGGCCGGCGCGTGTTCGCGCGGATCGGCTTTGAGGCGACAACTGTGCGGGACATCATCCGGGAGACCGAACTCGCCGCCGGGACATTCTACAATTACTTCAAGTCCAAGGAAGACGTGTTCGAGGCGATTGCAGAGGATTCGACCCATCGTTTCCGGTCCCGTCTTCAGGATGTGCGCGCCTATGCAACGGATTTCGAGACCTATGTGCATGATGCCTATCGAGCCTATTTCGGCTTCATTGCCACGGAGAATGAAGAGCCCATCCGCAATGGTGCGCCACATCTGGCCCTGATTGGCGTGCGCGTGGACACGCCGGAAATGCTGGCTGTGGCCGAAGAGATCAAGGCAGACCTCGAACATGTCCTGTCCGGAGAAGGCGGGCCCAAGATCGACACCGCCTATCTGACCGCTGCCGCCATCGGGATTGCCCGGGAAATGGGAGAGCACATGTTGCTGCGCCGCCCGATCGACGTGGATGGGGCAACCAAATTCGCCACCACGCTGCTGCTGGCCGGGGTTCGGGAGATTGCCGCAAAGTAAGGCCAAACGCCTCTTGGCGTAGGCGCGCTTGCAGGTCTAAGCTTGCCGTCAACAAGACAGGACGGGAGGCGACCATGAGCCTGCAGCAGATGATCACCAAATTCATATTCAAGCTTCCGGACGGATTGCTTGTGCGCCTGGCCGGGGGAAAGCCGGTCGAAGTGCGCGGCCGGGTTCTGGAGCCGCAGCTGCAGATGGTCGCCTGGAACGGCCGCAATGCGCCGCCCATGTCGTCCATGGAGCCGGAAGTGGTGCAGGCTGCCGTGAAGGACCAGCTGGCCATGCTGGCCGCCCCGCTGGAATCCGGCGTCACCACCGAGGATTTCACCATTCCCGGGCCTGACCGGAACGAAATTCCGGTACGCCTCTACAAGCCGGCCAGTCAGAATGCCGCCGTGCCGCTGCTGGTCTATTATCATATGGGCGGTGGGGTCGTGGGCGATCTCGAGACCTGTCATGCCTGGTGTTCGATCCTGGCTTCGGTCACGGGCGGACCGGTCCTGTCGGTCGATTATCGTCTGGCACCGCAAAACAAATTTCCCGCCGGGATCGATGACAGCATCGCCGCCTATGAATGGGGTGTGCGCAATGCCGGCACATTCGGCGCACCGGAGGGCATGGCCGCCGTCGGCGGGGACAGTATGGGCGGCAATTTTTCTGCCATCATCTCCCAGGAGATGCAGCGCGAACACAAGCCACTGCCGGTCTACCAGCTGCTGATCTATCCGGCCGTCGACATGGTGGAGGAATTCCCTTCCCGGACGGATTTCGGTGAAACCTTCTCTCTCAGCACAGACACGATGAACTGGTTCATGGAGCAGTACCTGCCGACTGATTTCAACATGGCAGATCCGCTCCTGTCGCCCGGCCAGACCGCTGAGCTGGAGGGGTTGCCGCCCGCCATTGTCATCACGGCGGGACATGATCCGCTGTGCGATGAAGGCGACGACTATGCCAAGCGGCTGAAGAATGCGGGCGTGAAGGTCACGCACAAGCGGTATGATTCCCTGCCGCATGCCTTTACGGCCTTCACAGGATTTTCTCCGGGTTCGCGTCAGGCATGTCTTGAAATTGCAGGCATGGTGAAAGACCTCGTCTCAAAATTATGAGAGCGCTGGTCTGTGATACGCTGACGGACGATTTTTCCGGCCTTTCAGTTCAGGATGTTCCCGTTCCCGAAGCCGGGCATGGACAGGTCCTGGTGCGCGTCGCGGCTGCGAGCGTGAACTTTCCCGACCTGTTGATGAGTCAGGGCAAGTACCAGATGAAGCCGGACCTGCCCTTTGTGCAGGGTATGGAATGTGCCGGAACGGTTGAGTCCGTCGGGGAGGGCGTAACAGGTTTTGCGCCCGGGGACCGCGTGGTGGGGGGCAACAAGACCGGCGCGTTCGCCGAGTTTGCCTTGTTGCCCGCCGCTAGCCTTTCGCGCGTGCCGGAGAACATGGGGTTTGCAGAGGCGGCAGCCTATCCAGCCGCCTATCTCACAGCCTATGTCGCTCTGGTTCGCCGGGCCAATCTGCAGGCGGGCGAAACCTTGCTGGTGCATGGCGCCAGTGGCGGCGTCGGCATGGCGGCCGTGGATGTCGGCAAATTGCTCGGCGCAACCGTGATCGCGACCTCTGCTTCGGATGCCAAGCTGGATGCGGTTGTGGCGCATGGGGCGGACTACGCCATCAATGTCACGCAGGGGTTTCGCGACAAGGTCAAGACGCTGACTGGCGGACGCGGCGCGGATGTGATCCTTGATCCGGTCGGCGGGGATGTGTTCGACGAAAGCGTCCGCTGCATCGCCTTTGACGGGCGGCTTCTGGTGGTCGGCTTCACGTCCGGCCGCATTCCCGAGGTGAAGGTCAACATGCCGTTGATCAAGGGATTTTCGGTTGTGGGTGTCCGTGCAGGCGAATATGGCCGCCGCTTCCCGGAGCGCGGCCGGGAGAACATGGCCGCAATCTGGAAATGGGCGGCCGAGGGCAAGACACGGCCCCGAATTCACGCTGAACTGCCACTCGACAATTGGCGGGAAGCCTATCGCCTGCTGACCGACCGGGAGGTTGTGGGCAAGGTCGTCATCCGGCCCTGAGCATTCAAAGAGAAGGAAATTGAGAGATGTCAACACTGCCTGAAAAAGGCCTGCAAATCCGCACGCTGATCAAGCCGGAAGGCGAGCTGGAACTATCCCTGGCCGAAGTCGAGATTCCGACTCCCGGCCCGACGGATATCATCATCAAGGTTGAGGCGACCCCCATCAATCCGTCTGATCTCGGCCTGCTGGTCGGCGCGGGGGATATCAGCACAGCCGTGCAAAGTGGAACAGCGGAGCGTCCGGTCATCACCGCAAGAGTGCCGGAAGCCGGCATGCGCGCCATGAAGGCCCGGATTGGCCAGTCCCTGCCGGTGGGCAATGAAGGCGCGGGCACCGTGGTCGCGGCGGGTGAGTCCGAAGCGGCTCAGGCCCTATTGGGCAAGCGCGTCACCGGCCTTGGCGGCGAGTTCTACGCTGAATACCGCATGCTGAATGTCGGTCAGGTCATGGAGCTGCCGGACGGCATCACGGCCGAGCAGGGCGCCTCGTGCTATGTGAACCCGCTGACCGCGTTGTCCTTCGTCGAAACGATGCGGAATATGGGTCATGAATCGCTGGTCCACACAGCTGCCGCATCAAATCTCGGCCAGATGCTGAACAAGATCTGCCTCAAGGATGGCGTGCCGCTGGTCAACATCGTCCGAAAGGAAGAGCAGGCCGAAATCCTGCGCGGCATCGGCGCGAAGCATATCGTCAATTCGACCTCACCGACCTTCATGGAAGACCTGATCGCGGCGTTGATGGAGACGGGCGCGACGCTCGGCTTTGACGCCATCGGTGGCGGGCCACTGGCCGGTCAGCTGCTGATCGCCATGGAAGCGGCTGCAAGCCGCAAGATGAAGGAATATTCCCGCTATGGCTCCGGCCAGGAAACCCAGGTCTTCATCTATGGCCGCCTGGACATGTCGCCGACGCTGGTGCCGCCGGGCGTGGGCTTTGCGTGGAACCTCAGTGGCTATCTGCTGACGCCGTTTCTGCAGAAGGCTGGCAAGGAAGTTCGTGCACGTATGTACAAGCGCGTGATTGACGAGCTGACCACGACCTTTGCCAGCCACTATACCAAGCGCATCTCGCTGGCCGAGGCGCTGAATCTCGATACGCTGAAGGCCTATGACGCCAAGGCCACCGGTGAGAAATACCTGATCACGCCGAACGCCTAGGAAAGTCAGCCGATCCTGTCATGCGTGATGCGGATGGCATGATCGGCATCTTTCAGCACAACAATATCAGCTGTGTCCTTCAGGGGGGCGATATGGTCCCGCAGATTGGGCAGGTTGATCCGATCCCAGACAGATGTTGCGAACTCCACCAGTTCGGGTTCCGACATGTGCAGGAAATTGGCGTAGAAGGAGGCCGGGTCCTCCTTCGCCGCATGCCACAGGCGCTTGAACCGTTCGAGATACCAGGTGAGCAGGTGTTCCTCGCTGGCATCCAGGTAAATGAGGTAGTCCGGTTCACGTGCTGTGCGCGGGGGCGGGGACAGTTGCTGGAAGCCGAGCCCTTCGAGGATGAGAATGTCCGGCTGTGTGATCGACTGCGTGAGGGCCGGGTCTATGTCATAGGTGACATGGCTGTAGCCGGGAAAGTCAGCCGCGCCACTTGCGAGGGCTTCGATGGCATCGCCCAGCGCAGCGACATTGTAGGTCTCCGGAAAACCCTTGCGCAGGGTCAGGCCGCGTTCCTCCAGCACGTCATTTGGAAACAGAAATCCGTCTGTCGAGACCGTCTCCACCTTGTGCGTCTCTGCCAGAAATTCCGCCACCTTGTTGGCCAGTGTCGTCTTGCCTGATGCGACAGACCCTGTCAGGGCCATGACGGCCCCGTCATGCTGGCGGCTGAGTTCGGCAAGGCGCGTGCCCAGCGCCGTGATGCCGGGCGTGTGGGGAGCAGGGGAGTCGGTCATGATCGGCAGGCTCCGGACAGATTGGTGAACTTCCGGAGCCTAGCCGCGTTGCCGTGCCTGTCCAGTCCCGAACCGGTCAGACCGTGCGCTTGGCCTTGTCTTTCGCATTGGTCGCCTCGATGGCGTCCCGGGCGGCTTGCCATTCGGCATCGCCCCAGGCGGTCAGCTGCGAGAAATTGCCGCCGGACGCATTGTACATCGCGCCGTCGATGGCGATGGTCTGGCCATTGATGTAGTCCGCGCCGGGCGCCATCAGCAGCACGGCGAGATTGACCAGTTCGTGCATCTCTCCCACGCGGCCCATCGGATTGGCCGCGCCGGAATCCATGCGCTTGGCTCCTTCAGCATCCGGGGCGAGACGTTTCGACATGCCTTCTGTCGGGAACGGGCCGGGGGCGATGGCGTTGAAGCGCAGGCCATAGCGGCCCCATTCGACTGCGAGTGATTGGGTCATCGTGTTGACGGCGGCCTTGGACATGGCGGACGGGACGACAAACGGCCCGCCATTCCAGACCCAGGTCGTCAGGATCGAGCAGACATTTCCGCGTTGGCCTTCCTTGATCCAACGTTTGCCGATGTCGTGCGTCATGTAGAATGTGCCGCGGAACACGATGTTGGAGATCGCATCGAACCCGCGGATGGACAGGTCTTCCGTCCGGCTGATGAAATTGCCGGCAGCATTGTTGACCAGCCCGGTGAGCGGGCCGTGCTTTGCCCAGATGTGATCATTCATGTCGGTGATCGCTTCGGCCACGCGGATGTCGCAGGCATGCGGCACAACCGTGCCGCCATGCGTTTCCATCAGTTCGCTGGCGGTTTCCTCACAGACCTGACCGCGCCGCCCGCAGATATGGACTTCCGCGCCCAGCTTCAGGAAGCCTTCCGCCATTTCCTTGCCGAGACCCGTGCCGCCGCCGGTGACAAGCACCCGCTCTCCGGTCATGAGGCCGTCGCGATACATCAGTTTTGCCGTGTCCATGTGATTCCTCCCATTCTGTTTTTCTGATAGGAGTATAGGGCGCTGAAGGAAGGAGGCACCCATGAATCGCTGGCTTTCATCGCTTGCCGTCGCGGCATTGTGCGCCGGTGGGGCCCAGGCCGGGCCGCTGGACGTGTTCGGCACATTTATCACCCAGAAGGAAGGTTCTCACATCCGCATCTCCGATTGTGGCGACGGTACGCCCTGCGGCGTGGTTGTGTGGATCGACCCGGCCAGTGTTTCCGAGGGTGTCACGCCGGAGACGGCGACCGATGCGAAGGGTGACAAGATCCTTGGCCTGACCATGCTGGAGGGCTTCAAGCGCAAGGCGAATGGCTGGGCCGGCGGAACGATCTACAATCCGAAGGAGGGCAAGACTTACGGATCGCGGATCAAGCGGCTGGATGATGGTATTCTGGAGGTGAAAGGCTGTATCGGGCCGATTTGCCAGACACAGCATTGGGCCCCGGTGACATCTACTTCCGGAATGGCAGACTGACCAGGCGCCACAGAACCCAGACGGGCATGACCACGGCCGCGCCGGCAAGGGCGGGCTTCCAGAAATTCCTGACGGCCCAGCCAAGCGCCGCCACCGCCGTGTTCGCAACATTCGCGATGGCGGCGCCCATGTTCACGTCCGGATTGGCCGGGTTGAACTGGGACGCCAGCACGAAGAAGCCAACAAGGATGCACAGGCCCAACAGTTTGAGCGATCCCCAGACCGAGATGCCGAACAGGCGCACCAGCAGCGGTCGCGGCGAGGCCTTGGCCGGTGTCCGCGACGGGGGCGCCTCGGGGATCGGCTCGACCTTGACTTCGGGCAGTTCGGGATTGGGCGGGGTCGACATGGCGGAGTGTCTGCTTGCCTAGTCGTTGGCGGCTTGTTTCTGGATCTCGACCTGGTGCGGATACGGAATGGAGATGCCTTCCCGGTCAAAGGCTTCCTTCACGGCCTTGGTGAGGTGGAATTTCACGTCCCAATAGTCCGAGGCCTGCACCCAGCTGCGCGACGCGATGTCCACGGAGCTGTCCCCGAGATTGACGACTTTCACGAACGGTTCGGGATCCCGCAGGATGCGGCTGTCAGCGTCGATGACCTGACGGATGATCGCGATGGCCTTGTCCATGTCGTCATCATAATCGATGCCGAAGGTGACGTCGGCGCGGCGCGTGGGGTATCCGGAATAATTCTCGATTACGCCATCGATCGCCTGGCTGTTCGGCACCAGCACTTTGACATTGTCCGGGGTGGCAAGGACGGTCTGGAACAGATTGATGTCCTTGACCGTGCCGCCCACACCAGCAGCCTCGATATAGTCGCCCAGCTTGTAGGGGCGGAACAGCATGATCATGACGCCCGAGGCGATGTTGCCCAGCGCGCCCTGCATGGACAGGCCGATGGCGAGCGTCAGCGCGCCGAGGACGGCGACGAAACTGGTTGCCTGCACGCCAAACACCTGCAGCACGGCAATGAGCACCGCCGCCGTAATGGCCCAGCGGACAAGCGAGGCGAAGAAATTGCCAAGCGTGTCGTCGATGCCATCGCGCTTCAGGGCCTCGCGGCGGACCAGCCCGGCCAGCCAGCCGGCAATGCGCAGGCCGATGATGAGGACGAGCAGCGCGCCGATGACCTTCATTCCGAAGGAAATGATGAACGGGCTGTATTCGGCCCAGATGGCGGCGGGCGTCAGGTCTTCGGGCATGGGGGCTCCTTGCATTCGGGCGGGATCAGTCTTCGGTGTCTGTAATGCCTGTTGGGGAGGGCTGTTCCGAGATGGGCTGCGATGGCGGACGGTAGGCCATGTTGACCTGGTGCGGGAAGGGGATGGTGATCCCTTCGCGATCGAACGCCTCTTTCACGCCCTTGGTGATGTCAGCCCGTACCTGCACGAATTCCGGCGTCGCAACGAAGGCGCGCAGACGCAGGCGGACACTCCAGTCGGCCAGCGCATGTACGCCGACCCAGGTTTCATCCTTGGCCAGCACGCGCGGATGTCCGTTGGCCACGGCGAGCAGGGTTTCCAGTGCATGGTCCATGTTGTCGTCATAGGAAATGTCGAAATAGAGGTCGAACCGGCGCCGGGTCTGACGAGTGTGATTGACCAGCGGATCGCCCCAGACCTTGTCATTGGTCACCGAGACGACCTTGTTGTCGATCTGCTTGAAGGTCGTGCGGAACGGCGTGATGTCGGTGATCTCGCCATCCATGCCTGCCAGCGTGACGAAATCGCCTATGCGGAACGGGCGGAAGATGGCGAGCATGACGCCGGCAGCCACCGCTTTCAGCGTGTCCTGCAGGGCGAGGCCGATGGCGAGCGCTGCGCCGCCCAGAAGCGCCGCCAGGGAAGCGGTCGGGAAGCCGAGCTGGGTCAGGGCCAGAACGATGGCGATGGCGAAGATGAGGTATTTCAGAAGTGATGCGGAGAAGGCGAACAGGGTGTCATCTGCTCCGTGGCGCATATGGGCCTGATTGCCCATCTTGCGCATCGAGCGGGCCACCCAGTTCGCAAACAGAACGGCGATCACCAGGATGGCGATGGCGGCAAATGCGCCGGGACCGCGCCGGTTGATGATGGCTTCCCAGTCATACCCGGCCAGGCCGAGCGGCAGGGGCGACAAGAAGATCAGCGCGAACACCCGTGCAACGGAGCTGGCAATGTCCCAGCTGGACCCTTCGAAGGATTTATCCTTGGCCGTCAGGCGCTTGCCGATGGTGACGACAAGTTTCTTCACCAGTCCCGAGGCGAACCAGACCAGAAGGCAGGCGAGCAGGACCATGCCCCATTTCTCGATGAAGGGCCAGGACGCGGCCAGCCAGACAGGCCAGGTCGATGTGTCGAGATCGGGGAGGGAGATCGAGGGAAATTCCATGGCTGGGTGCTCGTCTTGATTTCAGTCATGAGAGCGTCAGTTCGCCCCCGATGTCCAGTTTCTCAGGCCGGTATGACCGATCCGTCGGCCCCGCGAAAGAGGCGCAGGCAGATCAGGATCGCCAGAACGAGTCCGGTCATGATGGCGAGCCAGTTCATGCCGGTGACATACCAGTTGTTGAGGACGATGCCGACAAGGCCCCAGCCGAGTGCGATGAAATACCACCAGCTGCGGCTGACATAGCGGGCAAACATCCAGGCGGCGAAGCCCGCCGGAACGAGGGTCAGCCACAGCATCTGCCAGGGTGCATCCGTGGCGCCGAGCGATGTGAGGCTGCGCACGGTCAGCGGGATCGATATGGCGATGGCGACCGTAATCCAGCCGGCCAGCAGGGCGGCGACGCAATCGGCCAGTGCCTTTTTGGGGCTCCAGCCCGTTTCCCTGAGGCGATCCACGCGGAAGGCGGCCATCCAGGAGGCCAGGGCAATCGGAAACAGGAGCAGGAAATCCAGGGGCTGGACTGCAACCAGCTGCGCACTGAGCATCCAGACCACATTGAAAAAACCCGCCCAGGCGAGCGGCACGGCGATTCGGTCCATCCAGGGTTCACGGGCCCGCAGACAGGCAATTGCGAACAGGATGTAGGCCAGAAAGATCACGCTCCAGATCGCGAAGAAGCCCGGAAGCGGCTGTTCCGGAAGGGTCAGATTGCGTGTGGCGGTCCCGATGGGGGCGCCAATGCCCAGTACAGGTGCCAGTGCACCGGAGGCTGGCTGCAGAAGGCCAAGCAGGAGAATGAGCAGGGGCAGGCGCGATGGCATGACGTCCATATGAGGCCTTTTTCAATTGGGGCAAATCGGAGGCGTGTGAAAAAAGTGGGATGCAGCCTGCATTTTTCGCGTTATAGGGCCCGGTCTCTGCGGAGACTCACAAGAGGAATTTGCTCATGGCAAAAGCACCTGCGGCCAAGAAGGCCGCTGCAAAACCGGCCGCCAAGAAGGCGACCACCACGGCCAAGACGGCAGCAGCGAAAAAGCCTGCCGCCAAGACCGCTGCGGCGAAGAAGCCGGCTGCCCGCAAGGCAGCTGCGCCGAAAACCGCTGCGCGTTCGACGGCCGCCCGCGCGACCGCTGCAAAGACGCCGACCACGGTGACGATGCGCCAGCTGTCCGCTGAAATGGCAGAGGCCCACGGCCTGACCAAGAAGCAGTCGGAAGAAATCTTCTCCGATCTGGCTGACCGGATCACGAAGCGCCTGAAGAAAGGCGAACGTTTCCGTCTGAACGGTCTCGGCACGCTGGAAGTGCGCAAGCGCCCGGCACGCATGGGCCGCAACCCGGCAACGGGTGAATCCATCAAGATCAAGGCGTCCAAGAAAGTTGCTTTCCGCGTCGCCAAGGAACTGAAAGAGTCCGTCTAGGGACTTCCGGTTACCGCGAAATTCGAAGAGGCCGGGTGCATGTCGCCCGGCCTTTTTTTGTTTTTGCTCGAGGCTGTTCTCGGCTTTCGCCGAGGCCTCTGCGCCTGCGCCTTGCTTGTGGATGCGCACTATTCCTGCAGCATGGCCTCCAGTGTTTCCAGCCGGTCGGCTTCCCCGGCGGGCTTGTCCCAGCGGATACGATTGATGCGGGGAAAGCGCATGGCGATTCCCGATTTGTGGCGGGCGGACCGCTGCAGGCCCTCGAACGCCACTTCCAGAACGAGGGAGGGCGTCACCGATCTGACCGGTCCGAACCGCTCGATCGTGTTTTCACGGACGAATTTGTCGAGTTGTTTCAGTTCTTCATCGGTGAAGCCGAAATAGGCCTTGCCGACCGGGGTCAACCGGTCTTCACCGTCTTCGTCGCGCCAGACGGCGAAGGTGAAATCGGAATAGAAGCTGGACCGGCGGCCATGCCCGCGCTGGGCATAGAGCAGTACGGCATCAACCAGATAGGGGTCACGCTTCCATTTGTACCAATGGCCTTTTACCCGCCCGGGCAGATAGGGGCTGTCCCAGCGTTTCAGCATCAAGCCCTCGATTTCGGGCGCCGGCGGCGACATGCGCCGGGTGTCCAGCTCTTCCAGCGTCGTTACCGGAACAAGCGGGGAAAGATCGAAACGCGGGCTCGCGGCCTCCGAAACAAAGGCTTCCAGCCGGTTGCGCCGCTCACGAAAGCTCAGCTGGCGGACGTCCTCGTCTCCGGCCTGCAGCAGGTCATAGGCGCGGATGAAGGCCGGGCGCGCATCCATCTGTTTCTTCGAGACGGTCTTGCGGTTCAGCCTCTGTTGCAGCGCATTGAACGGCGCGACGCTTTCGCCGTCTTCTGCGCGGACCAGCAATTCCCCGTCCAGCGTGCCCTCGAAATTCATGCCGGCCAGGACGTCCGGGAAAGTGTGGGAGATATCATCCCCGGTCCGTGTATAGATGCGCCGCACCCCGTCCTCGCTGCTGGCCTGAACGCGGATGCCGTCATATTTCCATTCGGCGGCAAAAGCGTCCGGCGTGATCAGCGCCGGGTCCACCGCATCCGGATTGTCCCGGTCTGCCTTGGCGACCAGCGGATGCGCCAGCATGACCGGCCGGAAGGGGGCGCGAATGTCCGGCTCCGGCCGGCCGGTCTTGCCCTCCAGCCAGGCAAACAGGCTGTCATAGGGCGGGGCGAGGCCGTGCCAGATCTCCTCGATCTCGGTCACATCCACATCGCCGAAATCCGCAAGTGCCAGCTTGGCGAGCCGTGCCGAGACACCGATCCGCATGCCGCCGGTGATCAGCTTCAGCAGGGCCCAGCGCCCGGTCGGGTCGAGCCCGTCCAGCCAGTTCGCCACCAGCCGCTGCGCCTCCGGCCGGGTTGCGCCGTCCAGTGCCTCGACAATTTCCGACAGGGGCGGGGGGCGATTCGCGCGCCGCTCGCCCGGCCAGACGAGGCTGACGGTTTCGGCCATGTCGCCGACATAGTCATAGGACAGGCGGAACAATTCGGCATCCATCCGGTCTGTCACCAGTTCGCGGATGGCGGCGGGCTTGATGCTTTTCAGGTCCAGATCCCCGGTCAGCGCGCCGAGGGCATAGCCGCGGTCAGGGTCTGGCGCGCTGCGGAAATAGGAGACAATCAGGCGTAGCTTGCCGTTACGCGAAGGCGTTAGGACAAGACGGTCAAGAAGCTCTGCGAAGGCCTGCATGCGCCCAAGATAGAGCCGCCACACGAAGAATCCATCAAGGGAGTCCCACCCATGAGCCTGAAACTGCACCATCTGAACGCCTCGCGCTCGCAGCGCATTGTCTGGCTGCTGCTGGAACTCGGCGTCAAGCACGAGATTGTCCATCACAGCCGCGATCCGGAAACCCGGCTGGCCCCGGCGGCGCTGCTGCAGATCCACCCGATGGGCAAGTCGCCCCTGCTGGAGGATGGCGACACGGTGATCGCGGAGACCGGCGCGATTGCCGAATATCTGCTGGCCAGGCATGACCCGGACCACCGCCTGCACCCGCGCGCGGACTCGGCTGATTTCCCGCGCTATCTGGAATGGGTCCATGCGGCCGAGGGGGCGATCTTCCTGCCGGGCCTGTTCCGCTTTTACCTGATGAATGCCGGCCTGCTGGACACGCCGCTTGCCGCCGCGATGGAGGGCGAGCAGGCCAAGGCGATGAAGACGATCGAGGGGCATTTGTCGACCCATGCCTATTTTGCAGGCGAGGCCTTCACCGCCGCCGATTGCCTGATGGCCTTCCAGATCCAGTCCGCCGCCGCCGCAGGCGCGCTGGAGGCCATGCCCGCCACAAGGGCCTGGCTCGAAAAGGTTCAGGCCCGCCCGGCCTACAAGGCCATGCTGGAGGTGGGGGTTTAGGGCGAGCAGCCCTCACCTCCCACGCCTTCGGCGCCATCCTCCCCCGCATGCGGGGGGAGGTGCCGAGCCTCGCGAGGCGGAGGGGGCTGGTGCCGCGCGTCCGGGTTCCCCCCCTCCGTCAGTCGGCTGCGCCGCCTGCCACCTCCCCCGCAGGCGGGGGAGGAGAAGGGCGATGGCCATGCCATCGCGATCCCCCTCTAACTCCCCCTTTGCAAGGGGGAGAACGGCCCCTCAAGCAAGACGGCTGTTGTCTGCGTTCCTCCCCCTGCAAGGGGGAGGACAGGTGGGGGTCTGCGAGGTTTCCTCCTGCACGTTTGGCCGGACTGGCGCTCGCCATCCGGGGATCTCGGTGCGGCCCCTTACGGAACCGAGGCGCGGCGGGCGCCGTGGCGCTCCGCCTGGAACTGAATAAGGCTACGGAATGGAGCGTTACCGCCCGCCGCGCCGGACAGGGTCTTCGGCGGGACACCCTCAT
>Ga0189276_10111_pt1 | contig 113950 bp, 120 predicted proteins | sample N26A31minimetaG_FD_130321 | JGI IMG/M metagenome (GOLD analysis project Ga0189276, IMG submission 130321) | Marine microbial communities from the Costa Rica Dome - N26 A3-1 mini metaG | ecosystem: Environmental > Aquatic > Marine > Oceanic > Photic zone | place: Costa Rica: the Eastern Pacific... | reverse complement strand
TCGAGGAACAGAAATCGTGCCAGTGGCACGATTTCCCGAGACAGGCCTCGTCCAGAGCCCTGCGCTTGCGCTTGGGCCTGCTCCGGGCAATCGCAGTGCGATTGCTTTTCCTCCGCAGCCGGTAACGAAGACCCGGGACCATGGGCCCCCATGAGGGTGTCCCGCCGAAGCCCCTGTCCGGCGCGGCGGGCGGTAACGCTCCATTCCGTAGCCTTATTCATTTCCAGGCGGAGCGCCACGGCGCCCGCCGCGCCATGGCTCTGTTGGGGCCGCCCATGAGATCCCCGGATGGCGAGCGCCAGTCCGGCCAAACGTGCAGGAGGAAACGAAAATGAACACCGCACCTCTTCTCCTCCCCCGCCTGCGGGGGAGGTGGCAGGCGGCGCAGCCGGCTGACGGAGGGGGAACTCCGGACCCGCGGCACCAGCCCCCTCCGCCTCGCGAGGCTCGGCACCTCCCCCGCATGCGGGGGAGGAGTGCCTTCATCTGCGTCTCAGGCATCCGCAGGGTCCCGGATATTTGCTGACGCAAATTCCGGGATGACAAAAACGGGAAGGGACCACGCCTCCTGGCTATCGCGCGGGGCCGGTGTCAGATCGCGTTCAGGCGGCCGACCTGCGCGGGTTCTTATCCCCGCGCAGGCCAGCGGCCTCTTCACACCAGCGATCCTGGCCTGTGGCCTCGCACAGCGCCGCGCACAGGGCAGCGCGCAATTCGGCCCGGCGGGCTTCCAGCTTCTCCCGGTCGCGTACATCCGGCGCATCAATGCTGGTCTCGGCTTCGGCCAGCATTTGGGTGATGTCCTCGAAGGCCCGCGCCATCTGCTCGAAGGCTTCGTCCGTCGAGCTCAGTTCAAAGATTTCAGGCACGGCGTCCGGAAATTCACCGGCAAGTCCAGCAAAGGAATACGTCATCGGATTGGTCCCACTGCAATCGATTGCATTGTGCTGTAACATCGCTGGGTTGAAATGTCTTCCCCCAATTTCAGCAGAGCGTTGCAGGCCAGCTATGCAATCCTACAGATCGCCTTCCGACTTACCGGATTGCTTCCACAGCCAGACCGTCAGGCCCGCTCCGATCAGCAAGAGGGTCGAAAAGCCGACCAGTGCCGCAATGGCGAGGGCGTCCACGCTGAGATTGCCCATGACAGTGTTCTCCTGTTCAGCGTCAGGCCGGGGCGTTCAGAAGGGCGTACAATTCATCCTTCAGCGCCATGCGCTGCTTGCGCAGCCGGGTCTGGAAATCATCGCTCGCCGGTTCGACATCTGTCTCGATGCGGTGAATCTGGCGGTTCACCTCATGATATTCCTCGGCCAGGCGCGCGAAATGGGGATTGGATTCCTTCAATGCCCGGATGCGGTCGGCAGCTTCCGGAAAATCGGCGGCGAGTTCGTGCGGCGTGTGCGACATGTGTATCGGCTCCCTCTAAACAGCGTCTGGAGCCAGTTGGCCCGTTCGCGGGGGCTGCCGGAATCGGGAAAACTACCTAACCGGAGGGATCGGGGGTCATTTTTCCCCGAACAGGCCTGCCTGCCCGGGGCCGGGGTTCGGCAGGCCCAGGCGATCATAGGCGAGCGGCGCGGCGACGCGGCCGCGCGGGGTGCGGGCGACATAGCCTTTCTGCATCAGATAGGGCTCGATCACGTCCTCCACCGCGTCGCGCGCCTCCGACAGGGCCGCGGCCAGCGTCTCCACGCCGACCGGCCCGCCGGCATAGGTTTTTACCAGCGCATGCAGATAGCGCCGGTCCAGCGCGTCGAGACCGTCGGAATCGATTTCAAGCCGTTTCAACGCGCTGGCGGCGGCGTCTTTCGTGATCGTGCCGCCATCGGCTTCGGCAAAGTCGCGCACCCGGCGGAGCAGGCGCAGCGCGATGCGCGGTGTACCCCGGGCCCGGCTGGCGATCTCGATGGCGCCCTCTTCCGTAATCGGTGCGGTCAGCTTGCGCGCGGCGGCCATGACGATGCGGGCGAGTTCCTCCGGCTCATAGAATTCCAGCCGCAGCGGAATGCCGAACCGGTCCCGCAAGGGCGTGGCCAGCAGGCCGGCGCGGGTGGTGGCGCCGACAAGGGTAAAGGGCGACAAATCCAGCCGCACCGAGCGCGCCGACGGGCCTTCGCCGATTACGATGTCGAGGGCATAATCCTCCATCGCAGGATAGAGGATTTCCTCCACGACTGGCGGCAGGCGGTGGATCTCGTCAATGAACAGAACATCGTTCGGCTCCAGATTGGTCAGGATCGCCGCGAGATCCCCGGCCTTGGCAATGACGGGGCCGGAGGTGGCGCGGAACCCGACACCCATTTCCCGGGCCAGGATCTGTGCCAGCGTCGTCTTGCCGAGGCCGGGCGGGCCGAACAGGAGAACATGGTCCAGCGCTTCGGCGCGCTTGCGCGCGGCCTCGACATAGACTTTCAGATTGGACTTCGCCTTGCGCTGGCCGACATAGTCATCAAAAGCCTGCGGCCGCAGCGCGCGGTCCAGCGCATCGCCGCCCTGGGCGTTCGGGTCGGACAAGGCGCCCTCGCGGCTCATCGCGCGAGCTCCTTCAGGGCCGATTTGATCAGCGCGCCGACCTCCTCATCGCCTGTCTCCTTCGCTGCGCTGGCGACGGCGCGGGCGGCGTCGGCCTGGGCATATCCAAGGTTGACCAGCGCCGAGATCGCTTCGCTGCGTGCCCCGGTCGTGGCGGCGGCCACGGGCGCGCTGGCAAGGCCGGCAACCTTTGCGGTTTCAAACTTTCCGAACCGGCCCAAGGGCGGCGGCTTGCCGGCCAGTTCCCCGGTAATGCGTTCGGCCAGCTTCTTGCCGACCCCCTTGGCCCGTGTCAGCACGGACGCATCGCCCAGCGCGATCGAATCCATCAATTCCGCCGGCGTGATCGCATCGAGGATCGCCATCGCTGCCTTGCCGGCGACGCCATGCACATCCTGCAGCCTCACGAACCAGGCGCGCTCCTCGTCCGAGCCGAAGCCGAACAGGGTGATGGAGTTTTCCGTCACCCGCGTTTCCACATGCAGCACCGTCTCGTCACCGGCCTGCAATTTGGCCAGGAGGCGCGCGCCCGCCATACAGACATATCCAACGCCATTGACGTCGATCAGGACATGGTCCGCGCCGAGGGCGGCAACGGTGCCGGTCAGCCTGCCAATGATCATGCTGCGCCCCGTTTCACATCCAGCGGCAAATGATGCGCGGTGCAGATCGCGCAGGCGAGGGCATCGGCCGAGTCCGCTTTCATCTGCCCGGCCCGGGGCAGGAGGCGCTTGACCATGAAGGCGACCTGGTCCTTGTCGGCCGTGCCGGTGCCGACAATGGCAAGCTTGATCTTGCGCGGCGCAAATTCGGCGACCGGAATGCCCGCCATGGCCAGTGCCGCCATGGCTGCGCCGCGCGCCTGGCCGAGCTTCAGCGCCGAGCGCGGATTGGCATTGACCAGGGTCTCTTCCACGCCCGAAGCATGGGGACCATAATGCCGGGCCAGTTCGCCGACCGCCTCGAAGATTCCGCCCAGACGGTCCGACATGGCCAGGGCCGGATCGACCGAGATCACGCCATGTGCGATGTGCGCCAGCCGGGCGCCGGTCTGTTCAATCACGCCCCAGCCCGTATGGCGCAGGCCGGGATCGATGCCGAGAATGCGAATCGTGGTGCTCATCCCCGTCATCCTATCAAGGCACGGGGTTAATGACACCTTGCATTTTCTCGATTTGTTCACACCGGCTGCAGCCGCTTTCTCCTATTCTGTTTCGCGCGGCACCAGCACGGAGTCGATGACATGCACGACGCCATTGCCGCCTTCGATATCGGTTTCCATCAGGCTGGCCTGATTGATCATCAGATCGCCGCCGCCCATGTCGCGCAGTGACAGGTCCAGCCCGTTCAGGCTGGCGACGGGCGTGCCGTCCTCGGCGGGAGGCACATTTGCCGCCCGCAGCTCGCCCTCGACAATATGGTATTCCAGCATGCGGACGAGACGGTCCGCCTTTTCGGGACGCAGATAGTCTTCCAGCTGGCCCTCCGGCAGGGCGTCGAATGCATCATTGGTCGGCGCAAACACGGTATAGGGGCCGCCGGTTGCCAGCGTCTCGTCCAGCGCGGCCGCCTCGATGGCGCCATACAGGGTGGAAAGGCGCGGATCGGCCGCAATCGTGTCGAGGATATTGGGTCCGGACAGGACCATCGCGTCGCGGTCCATGGTTTCGGCAAACACTTCTTCCTCGTCCGGTTCCGGCATGGCCGGATCGGCAATGTCGATGTCGTCCGCATAGGGCTGGACCGGATCATCCGGCAGGGCCTGGGGTTGCGGGGACTCGCCCGAACAGGCGGTGGCCAGCATCAGTGCGGCGAGAGCAGGAACAAGCAGGGCGGGTTTCATATGCGGGGATCCTTTCCTCCGGCAGGCAATGGGCAGACAACGCGCGCGCCGTGATTTGGTTCAGTGGCGCATGCCGGATTCCGCGCGCTCAATGCGGGTTTTCCATGGCAGGACGCGGGCGGCCCATCGTCCAGTTCACCACCCCGCGCACGGATGGGTTGGGGGCACACCAGATCTCGCCGGTGCCGGTGATCACGGTGACCCAGATGAGATTGTGTTCCTGGCCATAATCGATGACGCCGATGGCATAGCCATCGCCCCGGTCCTTGACGGTCAGGGGAATGGGGGGATTGAGCTGGGTGAACATGGCAGGGGCCTTCCTTGAGAGGGTGGATGGCAAACGCCGGGCGGGGAAAAAGGTTGCGCGGCCCGCAGGCCGCCTGCGCCCGGATTTTCCGCTTGCCAGGACCGGAAATCCGGCACATATCGCGCCGCCGCTCATGTGCTGCGACAGGCGCAGGCCGGGCGGGGGAGTCATTGCCTTCATGTCCGATCCGTCGTTCGACTGCGTGTCCTGCGGCGCCTGCTGTTTCAGCCGGAATCCGCACTATCTGACCCTGCTGCCCTGGGATGCCGGGCGCAGCCTGCCCGAAGACAGCCTGTTCGCGGCGCACGGGCAGACCTATGTGAAGTTCGCATGCGGCCATTGCGTGCACCTGGACCTTTCCGGCGGCAGGGCTGCCTGTGGCGTCTATGAGGACCGGCCGGAAGCCTGCCGGGCCTTCCGTGCAGGAAGTTTCGAATGCCTCAAGGCCCGCCGCGCCAATGGTATCCTGGGCGAACGTGTCCGCGAGGTCGCGGCCTGAGATTCTCGCGGGGTCAGAGTCCTCTCCTGCTTCCGTCGGCCCTCACCTCCCACGCCTGCGGCACGGGCCCCTCCCCTCCCCGAGGGAGAGGGATTTGTCCGGGCTCCGCGTCGCACCCCTCTCCCTCGGGGAGGGGAGGGGCCCATTGCGTCAGCAATGGGAGGTGAGGGTATCTCCTCCTGCACACATAGCCGGACTGGCGCGCGCCATCCGGGGTTCTCATAGGCGGCCCCAACAGAGCCACGGCGCGGCGGGCGCCGTGGCGCTCCGCCTGGAACTGAATAAGGCTACGGAATGGAGCGTTACCGCCCGCCGCGCCGGACAGGGGTTTCGGCGGGACACCCTCATGGGGGCCCATGGTCCCGGGTCTTCGTTACCGGCGCCACGCGAACGGGTCTTCCGTGCTTTTCACACGGGAAGTCCATCCGGGGATGTCTCCCGGGCTGCCGGACGAGGCGGGTTCCCGACCTGCTTTCGCAGGCTCACCCTGGCCTGACCTGCCTAGGGACCGGCGGGACCGTCTGTCTCCCGCAAGGCCCATCCTGTCCCTGCCCTCCCGACCAGAACGGTACCTGATCCGGCTCCCGGAAGGGCAGGCGTGGAGTATCGCATGAGGGGTTGTGCGCCGGATTGGGAAAGGTCGATCTCTCCTCCCAAAAGGTCGTCACCCCCGATGGCCGCAGGCCATCTGGGGGGGCCATCTCGGGTCGGTGCGGTTGGGGGTGGGTGGGGATGGTGGCAGATTCATCCCACAAACCGCGCATGACACACTTGCCGCCCCTTTCAGAGATGGGCCCCCAGACGCTGCGCGTCGGGGGTGACGCCAAGTGGAGGGGGCGTGTCCAAGAACAACAACACCGTGTCCCTGGCGCATGCCGGGGTCTCTTGCGGCCTCTTGAGCGGAGCCCGCCGCACGCTCCTCCCCGGCGCCCCACGCTTGGGCCTTCTCGGGGCGAATGCAGTGCATTCGCTTGTCCCTCGAAGCGGGGCGAATGCAGCGCATTCGCTTTGTCCCTCCGCAGCACCGGGGGGAGCGGAGAGAAAGGGGGAAACCGCTCCCTACCCCGTAATCTCGAACCACAAATCCTTCCAATCGGGGTTGCGCTCCGTAATCAGATTGATCTTGTTCTTTCGGCGATAGGATTTCAGGGATTTCTCGCGGGCAATCGCCATGCTGATCTCATCATGCAACTCATACCAGACAAGCGTCTTGCAGCCATATTTCTGCGTGAACCCTCGGAAAATGCCTTCGCGGTGTTGCCAGACGCGCTGGACAAGGTGGGACGTGACCCCGGTATAGAGCGCGCCCTGCTTGCGGTTGGCCATCATGTAGACGGCAATGATGCGATCTTCATTCGCCATGCCCAGCCCCCTTCCCCAACCTCCCTATACAAGAACAAAGGTCGCGTCATTCCCGATGGCCGCAGGCCATCTGGGAACCAATCTCCGGATGGCGCGGCAGGAAAACCGGGGCATGGAGGAGACGAAATCCCTTGAACGGCGCAGGACGTGCTCGTCGGCTCTGTTCCGAGATGGGCCCCCAGACCGCTGGCGCGGTCGGGGGTGACGCCAGGAGGAGAGCGCGAACCTTATCCCCATACAACACATCCCCGGCGGATGCCGGGGCCTCCTGCGGTAAGAGCGCGGAGTCAGCCGCAGGAGACTCCGGCATCCGCCGGAGATGCGGAGAGAGGAAGAGACGGGGAGAGGAGTAGCGTAGGGCGGGTCATGACCCGCCAATTCGGCGTATACGGAGTGGCGGGTTGCGCTCCGCTACCCCGCCCTACAGAATCGCAAGGCGATCCCTCTTGAGCTGTCGACCAGCCTCCCTAACTCATCCACCTCAGCACCCTGGCCTCAATCGGGTTCACGAACTCCCTCCCCTCTGAGCGGCAGTCCGTCCACTCACGTTTCAGGCGCTGGTACCATTTGGCCTGTACGTCGATGTCGTCGATCCACATCATGGCTTTCTGGTGGGCCATGCCCTGGTTTTGCAGATCCACCATGTCGCCATCCTGGCGGAGGAATTTGCGCGCCATCGGCTTGGCGATGGGCACGGCGAGGTGAAGCAGTGGCGCACCAGTCCACCAGGTGAACTGGGTGATCCGTGTACGTTTCGGAGCTTCCGGCGTCAGGCAGGTGAGCGTCAGGAGGCGCGCCTTGTCGTTGGAGATGATTTCCCAGCGATAGCCGGGCAGCTGGAACCGGATTTCGGTTTCCACATCATCGCCGAACACCCAGCGATAGAGTTTCGAGTTCGAACTGGGCCGGTGCCGGTCAATTGCCCAGCCGCGCGTCGTGGGCACGAAGGGCTTTTCCTTCAGCTTCAGGCCCGTTGAGGGCGGGCGCCACCACCATTGATTGTGCACGAAGGGCACATGGGCCGGGTCCATCAGGCCGACGACAGCATCATCCATATGCGCGTTGAACACGTCATGGATGACAAAGCCTGGCTTTTCCGGCAGCGGGCCGAATTCCGGCGGCGGCACGGCCGGCGGCTCAACGCTGCGGGGGTTGTGCGCGACATGGAGATAGACCGCGCCATTCGCCTCATGCACCGGATAGCGGCGCACTTTCACCCTGGACGGATCATAGGGGCTGTCATCGGTCAGGGAGGGCATCAGCTTGCAACCGCCATCCGTGCCGAAACGCCAGCCATGATACGGGCATTGCAGCGTCCATTCGCCATCGGTTTCCAGCTGCTGGCCGGCCGAGAGCGGCACCAGCCGGTGCGGGCAGATGTCCCGCAGGGCAAACGCCTCCCCTTTCGGCGTGCGCCCCACCACGACAGGCTCCCCCAGAACCATGATCCGGTGCTGCTTGCCGGGTTTCAGCTCTGTCGAGGGCGCCGCCAGATACCAGCTGTCGGTCAGGAAGCCGTCTTCGGTAATGCCCTGTTTGGGCGCGGGAGGCTGTGTGTCGGGCATGGGCGGGGGCCGTTTGGTCAACTGAAGCGCCTGATTACCGCATTTGGCAGGGGGTCACCAGTGTTCGGGCTGCAGCGCAGACTGTGGCGCATGCAGGGCCGAATATTGCCAGCGCGGCAATTGGCAATAAGGTGTCGCCTTTGGCGCGGAAACAATGGGGTATCGGGCATGGCCGAGACAGTGACCAATAAGGGATTCCTAGGATGGGTGGAGAAGACGGGCAACCGCCTGCCCGATCCGGTCTTCCTGTTCTTCTACCTGATCATCGCCCTGATGGCGATTTCGCAGATCGCCGCCTGGGCCAGTTTCAGCGCGCCGCATCCGACCCAGGTGACTGAGGGCGGCACGCCGCTGATCATCGAATCCGCCAGCCTGTTCTCGGCAGACAACATCCAGCGACTCTGGGTGGAGATGCCAAAGACGTTCACGCACTTCCATCCGCTTGGCTATGTTCTGGTCGTGATGCTGGGCGCGGGCGTGGCGGAGCGCTCGGGCCTGTTTTCCAGCGCGATCCGCGCCGCCGTGCGCAATGCGCCGAAAGTCCTGCTGACCCCGCTGGTCGCGCTGGTGGCCATGCTGTCAAATCATGCTGCCGATGCGGGCTATGTTGTGATGATCCCGCTGGCGGGCATCCTGTTTGCCTCGGCCGGGCGCCACCCTCTGGCGGGCATTGCGGCGGCCTTTGCAGGCGTGTCGGGCGGGTTTTCGGCCAACATCTCGCCCGGCCAGCTCGACGCGCTGTTGTTCGGCATCACCGAGGCGGCCTATGGCGCGAGCAATATCGATGCGGGCTGGACGATGAACATTGCCGGCAACACCTATTTCATCATCGCGCTGCTGCTGATCTACCTGCCGGTCATCTGGTTTGTGACCGACAAGGTGATCGAGCCGCGCCTTGGCAAATGGACCCCTGCCCCGGACGCCGCCGTGCAGGCGGGCGATGAGGACAAGCCGCTGACCGCTGAACAGCAGAAGGGCTTGCGCATGGCGGGCCTTGCCGTGCTGGGAGTCTGCGCGCTGTGGGCGCTGATGACGTTCGGGCCGGGCACGCCATTGCTGGCAGACGGGCCGGGCACTGAGGGCGACCCGTGGTACCAGAAGGCTGGACCGTTCTTCCGCTCCCTCGTGGCAGGCTTCCTCGTCCTGTTCCTGGCGGCGGGCTGGGCCTATGGCGCGGCGGCCAACACGATCAACAATCACCGCGACCTCGTGAACATGATGACCGAGGCAATGAAGGATCTGGGCTATTACCTCGTCCTCGCCTTTGCGGCGGCCCACTTCGTGGCGATGTTCGGCTGGTCGAATCTGGGCCTGATCTCGGCCGTGCATGGCGCAGATGCTATCCAGTCCAGCGGCCTGCCGCTGCCGATCGTGCTTGGCCTGATCGTGCTGTTCTCGGCGCTCTTGAACCTGTTCGTCGGCTCGGCCAGCGCGAAATGGGCGCTGCTGGCGCCGGTTCTGGTGCCGATGCTGATGCTGCTGGGCGTCAGCCCCGAAGGCGCGACGGCGGCCTATCGTGTGGGCGATGGCGCGACCAACATCATCACGCCGCTGATGGTCTACTTCCCGCTGATCCTGGTGTTTGCACGGCGCTGGCAAAGTGATTTCGGGCTCGGCAGCCTGACGGCGATGATGATCCCCTATTCGGTATGGACTCTGATCACGGGCGTTGTGCTGATGATGGGCTGGATCTTCCTCGGCATGGATTTTGGCCCGGGCGCCCCCGCGCACATCACCGTGCCGGGCACCGGCGGCTAGGCAGCCTGTATGGAAAACCCGGCCCGGCATATGCCGGACCGGGTTCCCACCCTGGCGGGCGGCCGTCTATGGATGGGGGCGACCGGCCGCCAGCTCTCTCTCGGTGGTAAGGTTTATACGGATCAGGCGGCCTCTCGGTTCACTTCGCCTTCGGCAAGCTGCGACATTTCCCGGTCGCCCGAATAGGTGCTGTCGAGACAGGCCTGAAGCGTGCGGACCTCGTCGCTGAGGCGCAGGCGGCGGGCAAAGGCCACGACCGTGCCATAGCCGGCGAGCGCATAATGGGTCATGCGCTGATACTGCGAGATGATCGAGGCATCGAGCACGTCCTTGTCGGCTATGTCAGCCTCGATGGCATGGGCGTTCGCCTCCTTCACGAGGCCTTCCATCCCCTGGCAGAACTCGCCGCGCGGATCGGCGCCGTGCTGGCGGATCAGCCCCTCGACTGCATCGATGCCGTCCTGGATGCCGTCCACGCCGCGTTTCAGCGCATCCTTCAGCTTGTCATTGCTGGCCTTGTCGGCGAGCTTGCGGGTGACTTTCAGCGATTGGCGATTGGCGCTGTAGAGGTCCTGCAACTGGTCGATATAGAGGTCTTTGAGAGTCGTGATGCTCATGGGAATTCCTTCCGTCGGGCTGGGGTTCATGTGACAGGGACTCAATGGACGCGCGCCGGGGGAAGTTCCGGAATTGCCTGATTTTAATGGAAATCCGCGGGAAATCGGCGATCCGCGCCCAGGAAGCGCGCCTCCTGTGAATGTGACCGCTTCCCGCAGGCCGCAAGCGCGGCTATATCCCGGCCATGATATCACGTGACAAAATCCGCAATTTCTCGATCATCGCCCATATCGACCATGGCAAGTCGACGCTGGCCGACCGCCTCATCCAGCATTGCGGCGGGCTGACCGACCGCGAGATGAAGGAACAGGTGCTCGACTCGATGGACATCGAGAAGGAGCGCGGCATCACCATCAAGGCCCAGACCGTGCGCCTGACCTATGAGGCGCAGGACGGGGAGACCTATGTCCTGAACCTGATGGACACGCCGGGACATGTGGACTTCGCCTATGAGGTCAGCCGGTGCCTGGCCGCGTGCGAAGGCTCGCTTCTGGTCGTGGATGCCTCTCAGGGCGTCGAGGCGCAGACGCTGGCCAATGTGTATCAGGCGATCGACCAGGATCACGAGATCGTGCCCGTGCTCAACAAGGTGGACCTGCCCGCCGCAGACGTTGACCGCGTCAAGGCGCAGATCGAGGATGTGATCGGGCTCGACGCGTCTGACGCGCTGGAGATTTCGGCCAAGACCGGCCTTGGCATTCCGGACGTGCTGGAGGCCATCGTTCAGCGCCTGCCCGCCCCGCAGACGGGCGAGGCCGACGCGCCGCTGAAGGCCGCGCTGGTCGATGCCTATTATGACCCGTATCTGGGCGTCGTGGTCATCGTGCGCGTGCATGACGGCGTGCTGAAGAAGAAGCAGAAGATCAAGATGATGCGCACCGGCGCGACCTATGAGGTCGACAAGGTGGGCACGTTCAATCCGAAGATCACCGAAACCGACGCGCTGGGGCCGGGCGAAGTTGGCTTTCTCGTCGCCTCGATCAAGGAAGTCAGCGACACGGCCATCGGTGATACGATCACGGAAGAAAAGCGCCCGACCGCCAAGGCCCTGCCCGGCTACAAGGACGTGCAACCAGTCGTGTTCTGCGGCCTGTTCCCGATGGATGCGAATGATTTTGACGAACTGCGCGCCGCAATGGGCAAGCTGCGTCTGAATGATGCGAGCTTCACCTGGGAGATGGAAACCTCTGCCGCGCTGGGCATGGGCTTCCGCTGCGGCTTCCTCGGCCTGTTGCACCTGGAAATCATCCAGGAACGCCTCAGCCGCGAGTTTGACCTGGACCTGATCGCGACCGCGCCGAGCGTTGTCTATGAAATGACGATGACGGACGATACCGAAATCGAGCTGCACAATCCGGCGGACATGCCGGAAGTCACCAAGATCAAGGAAATCCGCGAGCCCTGGATCAATGCCACGATTTACACACCGGACGAATATCTCGGCGGCATCCTGAAACTCTGCCAGGACCGGCGCGGCATCCAGACCGAGCTGTCCTATGTCGGCGGGCGTGCCATGGTGAAGTATGAGTTGCCGCTGAACGAGGTCGTGTTCGATTTCTATGACCGGCTGAAATCCATCAGCCGCGGCTATGCCAGCTTTGACTATGAGATTGTCGGCCACCGCGCGGAGAATCTCGTCAAGCTGCAGATCCTCGTCAATGACGAGCCGGTTGATGCGCTCGCCATGCTGGTACACCGCGACCGTGCCGAAAGCCGGGGCCGTCAGATGTGTGAGCGGCTGAAGGATCTGATCCCCCGCCAGATGTTCAAGATCCCGATCCAGGCGGCCATCGGCGGCAAGGTGATCGCACGTGAAACGCTCAGTGCCCTGCGCAAGGATGTGACGGCGAAATGCTATGGCGGCGACGCCAGCCGGAAACGCAAACTGCTCGACAAGCAGGCCGCCGGCAAGAAGCGCATGCGCCAGTTTGGCAAGGTCGAAATCCCACAGGAAGCGTTCGTGGCTGCCTTGCGGATGGATGGGGATTAAGACTTTCGTCCACTGAGCCCCATCGGTCTGTCCTTCACCGAAATCTTCCCTGTCATGGCGGCGCGGAGGATGCGGCGGAAGCTGGGGCATTCCATATGGCTGGGGGCGCGGCACTTGGCGGCGTGGCGCAGGCCGTCGCGCATGATCGTCATTTGACGGATTTTCTCGTCCAGCTCATCCGCCTTTGAAACCAGCGCCGCGCGTTCGATGCGGGGCCCCTCTTCCGACATCATGGCGGCGATCTCGTCCAGCGTGAAACCGGCGGCCCGGCCAAGCGAGATCAGGCCGAGCCGTTCCAGCACGTCCGGTTCGAACAGGCGGCGCAGGCCACGCCGTCCGGCCGAGCGGATCAGGCCGCGCTCTTCATAATAGCGCAGCGTGGAGGCCGGGATGCCGGATTGCTTCGCAACGTCTGAAATTTCCAACATGGCTCTTGACCTCAAGTCGGCTTGAAGTGGCAGGATGCCGATATCAGCCCAGTTTGACAAGGAAAAGGCAGACAGAATGAGCATCGCAAACAAGGATCAGGAAGAGATTTGGAACGGCGCCGGCGGCAAGGCATGGGTCCGGGCGCAGGCATTGCTGGATGCTGCCTTCACGCCCTTTGAGCGTGTTCTGGTCGAGACCGCATCAGCAGCGGGAGCGGCCCGCGTGCTGGACATTGGCTGCGGAACCGGTGCAACGACGCTGGCCCTGGGCGACGCCCTCGGCCCGGATGCAGAATGTCTCGGCCTCGACATATCCGAAACGATGGTCACGCATGCCCGCAAACGCGCCGCCGAAGCCGGATCGGACGCCCAATTCATCGTGGCCGACGCACAGACGCATGAGTTTACCGCCAGTCATTATCACCTGATTACCTCCCGCTTCGGCGTGATGTTCTTTGAAGATCCCGTCGCGGCCTTCCGCAATCTGAACCGCGCCGCTGCGCCGGGGGCCGGCATGGTGCTGCTCAGCTGGCGGGACCCGGCGGAGAATCCGTTCATGACAGCTGCCGAGACCGCCGCGCGCCCGCTTCTGCCCGGCCTGCCGAAGCGCGAGCCGAACGCGCGGGGCCAGTTCGGCTTTGCGGATTCGCACCGCGTGACCCGCATTCTGTCGGAAGCCGGATGGCAGGATCTGGCGCATGAGAAGCTGGACGTGGACTGTCGGTTCCCCCTGTCGGCGATGGATCTCTACGTCTCGCTGATGGGGCCGGTCGGCTATGCGATGGCACAGGGCGTGGATGAGACGACGCGAGAGAAAGTCATTGATGTGGTACGGGCCGCCATCATGGAGTTTGCCGAGGGAGACGAAATCGCCTTTACGGCTGCGTGCTGGAAAACGACGGCCCGGGCGGCCTAGGCCCAGGCTTAGACTGCGCCCCCGTTCCACACCCGATCGAGTTCGGCAATCTCTGCATCGAGCTGATTCACCGCGCGATTGTTGAGCCATATGATGGCGGCAAACACGCCGGCCATGATCGCCATGGAGACAGCGAAGCTGGCAAGCCCCGCCAGGAAGGGCAGTCCGGTGTCCGGCGAGAAATTTACGCCCGCCACGAACAGAACCGATCCCGGCACAAAGGGAGCAAGATACCAGCGCCAGACCGAGGCGAGCGCATCACGCTGCCGCTTCAATTCGGTGCGGTGATGGTCCAGCAAGCGGTCCGCATTGTCCGCCTGCTGTCCAGCCCCCTGCCCGGCGATCTTGTGCAGATTCCAGCAGACATAAAGCGCGCCGAGAATGATCAGGAGTGCGCCCGCCTTCACCGTGAACACCGGGATGAGCCAGGCCATCCAGCCGAACACACCGATCACCAGAAGGACGGCGAGATATTCGGTGATGTTCCGCTGGCGGATCCGGGCCTGGAATTTTCCGGCGCGCTTGCGCAGCTGGTCTACGGACAGTGTAAATGGCTCGACAGGCTGAGCGGTCCACAGGGCGCGAATCTGGTCGAAATCAGTCATGACGGGACTCCTTGAAATCTGAACTGAGGCGGGATTTGAGACGGGAAATACGGGTGGCCACAGCGCCGGGCGTAAGGCCTGTGATGTCGGAAATGTCGACTGCGCTCACTTCTTCGAGGTAAAGCAGCATCACTTGCCGGTCGGGCGGGCCCAATCCCCGGATCCACTGATGCAGGCGGGCTAGCGCATCCGCCTGTTCCCGCTCGGCAGAGACGCTGCGGCCGTCCGGCATCTGGTCAACAACATCCAGGGGCACAGCGGCCTGCCGGTGGCGGCGTTCGCGCCGGACATGGTCGGCCGCCACATTGTGCGTGACCCGATAGACCCACGTACCGAGGCCGCACCGGCCGTCAAACCGGGCAAGGCTTTGCCAGAGTGCGACATGCATTTCCTGCAGCAAATCGGCTTGCCGGGCGGAATTGGCCTCTGTCGCGCATGCCAGCCGCTGCATCGCAGGGCCGAACTCTTCAGCCGCTGCCCGGTAGCGATCTTCCTGATCTTTTGCGTGTGTCATGTCTTCTTAGTCCACCGCGACCTGACTTTCTTACACAGAATCTGCAAACCGGTCCGCCGCGACGGAAGACTGCCGCGAGGACAGCCTAGGCCCGCCTGCCGGTCCACGCTACGCTTCCGGCCAAAACAAGAGGGAGACACGCCGTGGCGGACACAGACATACAACCTGCTGAAATTCTTTATGAGGTCGCAGACCATGTTGCGACGATCACGCTGAATGCGCCGGAACGGATGAACACCATTTCCGGCCCGATGCTGGACGAGCTGTGTGAGGCGCTGCTCAAAGCGGATGCTGACAGGGATGTGCGCTGCGTGATCCTGACCGGGGCGGGCCGCGCCTTTTGTGCGGGGCTCAATCTGGAAAGCGCCACGAAAGGCGAAGGTATCGGGTCCGGCGCTGTGGCGAGCGCCACGCTGGATCTGCGCAATACGCCGCCAACGGTGTTGTTCAACATGGATACGCCGACGATCTGCGCCATCAATGGCGGGGCGGCCGGCTATGGCATGGATACGGCGCTCGGCTGTGACATCCGCATCATGTCGGACAAGGCCAAGATGGCGGCAGCCTTCACCAAGCGCGGCATCCTGCCGGAATCCGGCGGCACCTGGTTCCTGCCCCGCATGCTGGGCTGGGAGAAAGCGTGCGAGCTGATCTTTACCGGCCGCACACTGAGCGCGGAGGACTGCCTGGCTGAGCGGCTGTGCGCGAAAGTGGTGTCTCACGACACATTGATGGATGAAGCGCGTGCGATGGCCCGGGAGATTGCCTCAAATGCGCCACTGGCCGTGCAGGCCTCGAAGCGCCTGATGCGGATGGGCCTGTCAGAGCCGTTTACGGAGCATGTGCATCATGTCTTCCTGCAATTGCTGCCCCTTCTGAAGACAGAGGATGCGCGCGAAGGCATGATGGCGTTCCTGGAGAAACGACCAGCAGCATTCAAGGGGCGGTAGCGCCCCCTTTCTGCAGACTGAACTAGGCCGGGGCGTGGCCCATGCTGGCGATTTCGGCCAGAACTGCCGCCCAGGCGGCCTCCATGGCGGGGGTCCACTCGCCCGCCAGCGTATCCCGGCACGTATCGCGGATGGCAGTGAACATGTCATCCAGTTTGGCTTCGGGCACGCCATAGCCCTGATGCGAAAGCCGCGCAGACTGCAATTCGAAGCGTGGCAGCGGGCTGCCTTCCGCCAGACCGATGATACATTCGAAACAGGTTGTCAGCATCGAGCCGCGCACACCGCCATCCGTGTCCATCGCGAACAATTCCTCAAAATCCGGATGCCGCGCGAACAGGCGCTGATAAATCAACGGCGCCGGATCGGCGCAGAGCGCTCCGAAGCGTTCAAGGGAGGCGGTTATCGGGTCGGATTGGGTCATGCAGTATCCTATCTGGCGATTATCCCCCTCGCAATCGCAGAACAAGACGGCGCGTGGCACGCTGGCTCATCTTGCGATGGCGGGCGATGCGGTGGGCGAGGCGCTGGCGTTCGTCCCGTGTGCGGCCGAGATCGTAGAGCTGGGCCGCGAAGCCGAGCGCGGCCTGCTGGTCGCGACTGGGACGGCGGGCGGCGCCTTCCTCCTCTGCCCAGCGGCCCGGATGGAAGCTGGCCGTCACCTTGGGCTGGTCATTGCCGAGATAGTAGAGAAAGGCGGCAGGCGCGGAGACATTGCGGATGATCGTGTCCGGAATGAAGTGCAACCAGTCCTGATGCTGTTGCCAGCGCCATGTATTGGGCGAATTCTTCGTGCGCACGCGCAGGCCGATGATGCGCAGGCGGCGCTGGACAGCGGTCCAGTCCTGCCCTTCCCGCTCGGCCTGAAGCCTCATCAGGCGGATCAGCCCTTCCATCGTGCCACCGGAGGCGACGAAGTCGACCAGGGCAATCGGGCGCGGGCCGGTGGCAATCGCCCTGGGGCCGAGGCCTTCGGCGGTCAGGTAGTCGAACAGTCCGTTGAGGGCAGGCTCGGGCACTTGCTCGACCGAACCGGCATTGCGCAACGAATACTGCACGAGATGCAGCGCCGGCACATCGCGCAAGCCCTCGAAACAGCCCGACAGGTAATCATACAGGTTTTCCGGCGTGCGGCCGAGGAAGGCGAGGTCGGACCGGTTGGCATGGGCAAGGATGCGCGATGCCGTGGCGCGCAGGGATTCCAGGAACATGTCGTTCAGGGGCTGACCCGGCGCGGTCGCCGAAATCAGGCCGCCCAATTGTTCCCGACGGGCAATATTCCACCGGAATGGTGTCGCCAAGATCGTGCCTCCCATTGTTTTTGGTGATTATAGGGCCTGCGGGCCGCGCTTTCCAAATGCTTCCCGGCGGCCTAAATGCACGGGATGAGCGACACGCTGACCATATTGGGCATCGAGACCAGTTGCGACGAGACCGCTGCGGCGGTGCTGCGCCTGACCGACGGGCGGGCGGAACTGGTGTCTGACGTGATCCGTACGCAACTCGACGAGCACGCGCCCTATCTGGGCGTCGTGCCGGAGATTGCCGCCCGCGCGCATGCCGAACTGGCAGACCTGACCGTGAAGGCCGCCATGCACGAGGCCGGGATCGGCTATGAAGACCTGGATGGAGTGGCCGCCACGTCCGGCCCCGGCCTGATCGGCGGCGTGCTGGTGGGCATGATGACCGGCAAGGCGATTGCGCAGGCGGCCGGCAAACCCTTTGTGGCGGTCAATCATCTCGAAGGTCATGCGCTGAGCCCGCGGCTCGGCAATGACTGCCCCTTCCCCTACCTTCTGCTGCTGGTCTCCGGCGGGCATTGCCAGTTTCTGGAGGTACGCGGCCTGGGCGACTATCGCCGCCTCGGCTCGACCATTGATGATGCGGTGGGGGAAGCCTTCGACAAGACCGCCAAGACGCTGGGCCTCGGGTTTCCGGGCGGGCCGGCGGTGGAAAGGCTGGCCGAGGGGGGCGATCCGGACGCGTTTGCGCTGCCCCGCCCCCTGCTGAACCGGCCGGGCCTGGACATGAGTTTTGCAGGTTTGAAGACGGCGGTCGCGCGCGCCGCGCAAAGCGGCATGACGGACGCGCGGATGAAGGATCTGTGCGCCAGTTTCCAGAAGGCGGTCACCGATATCCTCGCCTCGCGCACCGCGCGGGCGCTGGACGGGTTTGATCCGGGTGGGGATGGCCAAAAACGGCTGGTCGTGGCGGGCGGCGTGGCGGCGAACAAGGCGATCCGGGCCGCGCTGGAGGCGGTTGCCAACGCTGCAGGCGCCCGCCTGATAGCCCCTCCGCTTCGGCACTGCACGGACAATGCGGCCATGATCGCCCTGGCCGGAGCCGAGCGGCTGGCGGCAGGCCTGGTCAGCGGGCCGGACGGAGATCTCGCCACCGGCGCGCGCCCCCGCTGGCCGCTGGACGAAGCGGCAGCGCGGACGGCACCGGTTTACGAGACCGGGCGGCGGGGCGCGAAGGCCTAATCTGACTACAAGGTCTATACTGCGAATTCAGCAAGCGAATAGGTGGCGGCGAGGATGGCCAGCGCCATCGGCAATGCCGCAAGAAAAGCGACCAGGGACTGGCGGGCTTCGGTCTTGGACAGGGTCATTGATCTGATCTTTCAGCTCTTGCCGGCAGCAACCATCGCTGCCGATGCCTGACATATAGCATCAGCCTGAACATTTATCAATGAACGAAAACGAAATTATTCAGAGTTTATCTATTTTGCGCTCCGGAACCGCGGCCCCGGCGGACAGGCCTGCCAGAACCAGGTTCATGACACCGGCGAGTTCCCGTTTCAGTTTTGGCAGCGTCAGATGGGAGAACAATTGCGGAAAGCGGAACTTCATCATGGCCGCCTGGATCATCTCTGCCGTCTCGTCCTTGTGCTCGATCTGGCGGAATTCGCCCGACTCGATGCCGGCCTCAAGGATCTGGACGAGATAGACGCGCTCCTGTGCAAGCTGCTCATTGAAGAAGAGAGGGCGCTCGTCACTCAGCGTCTCGGCCAGTTCGATCAGCTTGTCCTTCTCTTCGAAGGCTTCAAAGGTGCGGACCAGGCTGAACTCGAAGAAGCGGCGCAGCCGGTCGGCGGCGGAATCGGACTGACGGCAGATGCCGGCATAGGTCTGGTAGAGTTCGGAATTGAACTTGCGTGCGATCGCCTCAGCAATGTCCAGCTTGGACGCGAAGAAGCGATAGATGTTGCCCGCGGACATGTTGCAGTCCCGGGCGATCTCGGACATCGTCGTCTTGGCATAGCCATAATGGACGATACGCTCCATGGCGGCTTCCAGAATCTGCTGGCGGGTATCGGTCGTGTCATTCATGCGGCCACCATACTCCTTGTTACTGAAGGATCAATGATTCATTCAGCCCATTTCTGCCGCGATCCGCGCCTATGGGCAGAGGGCGCCGCCTATGCCATATGGCAGGTCAGCCACACCTGTTGCCGGAGCCTCGATACATGCCGCTTTTCGCCTTTCACAATCTCGACAATGACATCAATGGCGCCGAGCTGCGCGCCGCCAATCGCCCGGCCCACCTGGCATGGGTCCAGACCCTGGGCGAGGCGGTGCGCATGGCCGGTCCGCTCCTGTCGGAGGATGGCCGGATGATCGGCTCGCTGTGCCTGATCGAGGCAGACAGTCTGGCGGCGGCGAAGGCGCTGGGCGCGGAAGACCCCTATGCCAGGTCGGGCGTATTCGGCGACGTCCGGGTGCATGAGGTGAACTGGCTGATCGGGGAAGGAAAGCGCGCATGAGACAGCTGGTCCTTGGAAATCTGAACTATTCGAGCTGGTCGATCCGGCCGCTTCTGGTGGCGCGGCGTGTGGGCCTGCCGGTTGAGGAAGTGATCGTGCCGCTGGACTTCCCGGACACGTCGGCACGGTTGAAGGAGATCAGCCCGACCGCGAAAGTGCCGCTGCTGATCTGGGACGATGTGACCGTCTGGGAGAGTCTGGCGATCACGGAATGGATTGCCGACTGGGCCCCTGCGGGCGAGGTCTGGCCGGAAGATGCCGGCAAGCGGGCCATCGCGCGCGCGGTGACCAGCGAGATGCATGCCGGTTTCCCGGCCCTGCGCAAGGCGTGCCCGATGGACATTCGCGGCCGGACCGCCACGCCTGAAATGACCGAGGCGCTGGCGGCCGACATCGCCCGCATTCAGGTCATGTGGGACGAGATGCGCGCACAGTTTGGCGCGGGCGGCGATTTCCTGTTCGGGAAATGGAGCGCGGCGGATGCATTCTATGCCCCGGTCGTAACGCGCTTCCGGACCTATGGCCTGCCGCTGACCGGCGCGGCGGCGGAGTATTCGGCAGCCGTTCTGGAGGACCCGCTCTTCCTGGAGCTGGAAGCGCAGGCCGAGGCCGAACCATGGTGGATCAAATACACCGCCGATGGTCGATCAAGCGGCTATCTCAAGCCGGAAGGCTGAACAGGTCATAGTCGAGATCATGCCGGAACAGGGTCCGGACATGGTCTGCATAGATGTCCATCGCCTCGCCCGTGAACAGGTCTGAAAGCGGCGTCTTGCGGTTCTGCAGGACGTTTGGCTCGGCGTCGGGATCAACCTTGAGGGCCATCGCCTCCTTGGTGCCGGCGGCAAGCGCGACGTCCAGGGCGGCAGGAGTCAGGCCGAGCGCCCAATGATCCGACACGGCCTGCAGGACCGCGCGGGGATCCTTCTGCGTCTGCTCATACTGGACCAGCAGGAGGGATTCCCCGTGGCGCGCACGTACATCGCCCCAGCGATTCCAGAAGCGCGCCAGCCAGTAGAGATCACAGCGATACTTCGAACCGCCGGGATCGCCTTTCAGATAGGTCACCCAGTCGACCTTGATGTCGTATTCCCATTTGGCATGGTGGCTGGCGAGGATGGACATGGGATGGCGCACCGCCAGCACATAGGGCGGCAGGCCTGCAAGGCTGCGAGCCCAGCCCCATTCGGCCAGATGGTGTGGAATGGTGTGGCTGAAGGCCAGACGCGGCAATTCCGGGAACGTCACATCATCCTTGGGCCAGCCGATATAGGGCCGCACCGCATTCTCGGAGAAATAGGCCGGATGGGGAATGCCGTGTGTTTCAGCCAGCGCGACGGCCAGCATGTATTTCAGCCAGTGCGTGCCGGAATTCTTCGACGTCACCAGCATGCCGTCGAACCGGCCATGCCGCAGAATGGAGAAATTGGTCCAAGATTCGTTCAGGACCTTGGCGCGGTATTCGCTGGGCAATGGCTTTGACATGACCCAAATCCCTATTGCGCCCGCACCGGCGGTGCAAGCGCCGACAGCGGTTGGCGCGTCAGGTCTTCAGGCCTGCCCTGTCCCTGAACACCTGCAACAGGGCCAATTGCGCGCGCGTAGGCACACCTTCGGCTTCCGACACGGCGACCAGCATGGCGTCGAGATCAACGATCTCCTTCGGACCAAGTTGAGGGGCGCTGACCACGAGCTGACTGAGCGTGCGCATGGTCGCCAGCGGGTCGGGCGCCGAATTGGTGACCCAGGCCGCATGCGCCGACAATTCATCGGCCTCTTTGCGGGTGAAACTGAAATGGCGCATGATCTCTTCGTCGATGGTGCGGGCCTGGGCTTCAGTCAGCGGCCCTTCCCGCGCCCGTGCCACTTCCATCATCATGATGGCGGCGGCTTCGCGCGGGTCCTCGATCAGGCTTATCCCCGCCTTCCCGGCCCGGTACCTGAAGGCAAAGCGCCGGGGCGCATTGGCGATGGCCCCCGCTGCATCCATCGCCACCCTGGCCCCGCGGCGCGCCATCTGGATCCGCCACGACCAGATGCCGATCGTCGTCAGGATACCGAGAATGAGGATCAGGATATGCATGACGTGTATGTAGCGCGGCCCCGAAGGCCGCGCCACTCACATTCGGTCAGTCTGTGCCGGAGTCTGCAGGTATTGCCGCATGCGCCTGGGCCAGCACATAGGCGCGCACGGCCTCCGCCTGCTCCGGGGACAGATGGTCTGCAAAGGAGACCATGCCGTTCGAGGCGAGGTTGCCATCCAGCACGACACCTTTCCATGCCGTCTCATTGCCCGTGATGGCCGACCAGCGCAGATCCGGCAGGACCCCGGAACTGACCGCCAATGGTCCGTGGCAGACCGTGCAATTGCGCGCATAGTGGACAGCGCCCTCGGCGATCATGGTCTCGTCACCAAACGAATCCGCCTTCGGTGTCTTGTCGATCATCGGGAAGTCCGGATCGGCGATTTCACCCTCCCCGCCCAGCTTGAAGGTCACAACCTTGCCGACAGTCGAAGGAACGGTCTCGTCATAGGCGAAGCCGGCTGACAGGCCAAAGGCACTGCCCCATCCGGTCGTGATCGTGACGTATTGTTCGCCGTCGACCATGTATGTACCGGGGCCGGACGCGCCGCCTGATTTCAGCTCATGACTCCAGAGCCTATCCCCGGTCGCGGCATCATAGGCGACAAAGTCTCCGTTCAGCTTGCCCTGAAAAACAATGCCACCCGCCGTCGACAACACCCCGCCATTCCAGGCATTGCCATGTTCGACTGACCAGCGCGCTTCTCGGGCAATTGGATCCCACGCAATCAGGCGGCCCTTGAGGGTCGAGCGCAGGTATTTCGCCACTTCGGGCGGTGCAATCGGGGGCACACCGGCCGCGAAGTCGGCGCCCGTATTCCAGGCGATGGACTGGGTCTCGAACCGGGGATCGCGGGCGTAGGCCTGCGGAATTTCCTGTGCGGGAATATAGGCAAGGTTCAAATCCGGATTGAACGCCATCGGGTGCCAGTTATGCGCCCCGAGCGGGCCGGGAAGCTGTTCGTAGGGGACGGTGCCATAGCGGGCATCCGCGATCTCGATCGGACGCCCGTTCTCATCGAGCCCCTCGGCCCAGTTCAGCGGAACAAAGGCGTCACCGGAAATGAATTCTCCGGTCGCGGCGTCCAGCACATAGAAGAACCCGTTCTTCGGGGCCTGCATCGCAACACGGCGGGACTCGCCATCCTCGCCGACCGGCAGGTCCGCCAGGATGATGGTCTGAGTGGCGGTATAATCCCAATTGTCGCCCGGCGTCGTCTGGAAGTGCCATTTATAGGTGCCGGTTTCAGCATCCACGGCCACAATGGACGAGAGGAACAGATTGTCCCCGCCGGACGGATCGCGGAAATCCCGGTTCCAGGGTGAACCATTGCCGACTCCGAAAATGACCTGTTTGTTCACCTCATCATAGACGATGGAATCCCACACTGTGCCACCGCCGCCATCGGTGACCCAGGCGCCTTCATCCCCCCAGGTGACATTGCCGATCTCTTCAAACGCAGCGTCGGACACTTCATTGTCCGGTTGCTTCTCGGGGTTCGGCACGGTGTAGAAACGCCAAACCTTGTCGCCGGTATTCGCATCATAGGCGGAGATATACCCCCGCACGCCCAGTTCCGCGCCGCCATTGCCGATCAGCACTTTGCCGTTCACGACGCGCGGTGCCCCGGTGATCGTGTAGGGCTTTGACTGGTCGACCGTGACTTTGCTCCAGACGACATCGCCTGTTTTTGCGTCGAGCGCTTCCAGCCGGCCATCAATGACGCCAACAAAGACCTTGCCGTCATAGACCGCGACGCCGCGGTTCACGACATCGCAGCAAGCCTTTACGCCGACGGCGCGATCAACGTCCGGATCGTAGACCCAGAGTTCCTCACCCGTCTTTGCATCCAGCGCATAGACCAGTGACCAGGCTGACGTGACATACATGACGCCATCCACAACGATCGGGGTCGATTCCACACCGCGATTGGTGGCGAGGTCATAGGTCCAGGCAACACCGAGATCGGCGACGGTGCCGGTGTTTACATTTGTCAGGCTGGAATGGCGCTGCTCGTCATAGGTTCCGCCATAGGTCAGCCATTCTTCTCCGGCACTGGCCGTGCTGATCCGGTTGGTGTCGACCGAAGCGAACGCCTCTGGCTGAGCTGATGTGTCTGTGTCGGCCGTTTTCGCCTGCCCGCAAGCGGCGAGAATTGCGAAGGATGCCCCCGCAATCAGTGTGGACTGCCAGTTTGTCATGGCGGTTCCTCTCCCTGTTCGTTTCCTCGAAACGGTCTGACGCCGCTTTCCCGGGAAAGAGTAGAGGAGGCGGGCCGATTGTCGAGACCTGTCTCAAGGTCAGGCGTGCGTGTCAGCCCCCTGCCCGGCATGGGCGGACAGGTCCGACTGGGCCGCGTCAATGGCCGCTTCGATCAGGGCGCGCCAGGCGACGAGATCGGTCGCTGTATCCGATCCTTCAGGAAAGGTGACAGACCGGGAGGCGTTCACCACGCCGCCTTCAAGCCGGTCGCCGATCCGCGCAAAGCCGGCAAGGGCATCGGCCGCCCCGCCGCCTTGCGCCCCGTAACCGGGCACGAGAAACAGCGCGTCAGGCGCGAGCCGCCGGAGGTGACGGGCTTCCTCCGGGCCGGTCGCGCCGGCCACCAGCATCAGGCTGGACCAGTTTTCGGGGCCTTTCAGGCGCTCAATGGCCGGAGCGAGGGCCTCGACGACGCGCGCATAAAGCGGGGCGCCTTCCATATCCCGGGCCTGGAAATCGGCCGAACCCGGATTTGACGTGCGGGCCAGCACCACCACACCTTTTCCATTGGCCTCGGCCTGATCGAGGAAGGGTTCCAGCGTGTCGAGCCCCATATAGGGATTGACCGTGACGGCATCAGACGGAAAGGGCGCCGTGTTGGCGAGATAGGCCGCTGCGTAGCCCTTTGCCGTGGTGCCGATATCTCCGCGCTTGGCATCGGTGATGACGATCAGGCCCGCTTCGGTTGCTGCGGAACAGACGCGCTGAAGAGCCCGCAGGCCGTCCGGACCGTGGCGTTCGAACAGGCCGACCTGCGGCTTGACGACGCCCGCGCGACCGATTGTGGCAGCCACCACCGCCTCCCCCCACGCGGCCAGGCCTTCCGGCGTATCCCCGCCGAACAGGGCGGGCACGCGCCCCGGATGCGGATCAATGCCCACGCAGAGGGGGCCTTGGCGCCGGACAGCACCGATTAGGCGGGAAGCAAAATGTGTCATGGCGTGACCCGGCAGGCGACCTTTACGACCTGAAGGCGTCGGCGGGCATTGTCAGACATCGGGCCATAGGTCTCTTCGGCAAAAATTTCGGTGGGGCCATCCTCACGATCAATGCTGAGACTGGTGAGAAAGGCGTCGATGGAGGTTGGCGCGGCTGTGTAGATGCGACCGCGGCGCGGGCTTTCGGCTACGATCACGCCGCGCACGGCGCCCCCCGCATCGAAGACCGGACCGCCGGATATGCCGCCCAGCGAACCGGTGAGGCCGCGCGTGCGCCCGATCTCGGCCCAAGCCAGGATGGGTTCTGCCCCTTCGCGGCGGCCGCGCGTGATGAGTTTCGAGCGGGACATCAGCTTTGTGGCCACTTCGCCCGGCCGCCCCTGGGGGTAGCCGACATGATAGCCCGGCGTGCCAATGCGCAGCGGGGATTCGAGGTCCAGCTTGACGGGGTTCGGGCTGCGCCCCGTGGAGAGCAAGGCAAGGTCATGGTCTGGATCGACGACGATGCTGTCGACCGGCACATATTGTCCGGGGGCGACCAGCAGGCCGACCGAATTGCAGCCGTCCACGACATGGCGGGCAGTGATCCATTGGCCCTGCTTGTTCACGGCAAAGGCGGTGCCGATGCCATCCTTGGGCTCACTGACCTGAACCAGAACCTGTTCATCAAGCGGCGATGGCGGCGGCAGGGTGGGCCCGTCGGCCTCGATCACGGATTGCGGCGGCTCTGGCGCGTCGGCCTTGGGATCGCGCGCGAACAGGGTCCAGACGACGACGCCCAGCACCAATGCGTAGATCACCCAGTCAAACGAACGCATCCGAACCGACGCCTCTCCTTCAGAATCTCTGCAATACCGGGTCCCACAGGCCCGCGGCGATGATCATGGCGGAGGCGAGCTTGGCCGAGACCAGGACGACAGCCGCGCCGGCCTCTTCCTTCTCGATCCGCTTCGGAATGTCGGTCAGCAGCACATCCACAAGGCGATAGACCAGAAGCTGGATCAGCAGGGACACCACGCCCCATATCGCCAAATCTATCAGCGTGACACTGGAGGCCAGGCAGGAGGCGATCGGAATGGCGAGGCCGATGATTGCGCCCGCCAGCGCGAAGCCCGCAGCGGAATTGCCCGCCTTCACGAGGGCCAGTTCCTTCCAGGGCGTCAGCAGCACGTAAATCGTGCTGGCGACGGCCAACATGCCACCCGCGGCAGCCGTCCACAGGAGGAAGCGTGGGAACGCCTCGACAAAGGCAAGAGTTTCACCGCCCATAAACGCTCGCAAATTCCTCTAAAATCGATTGACCCGAACTGAGCCAGACTTATCCCTAACCATAGCACGCGACAGCCTCAAGGAGACATATTCATGATCAAGGGGAAAACCGCCCTCGTTACCGGATCCACGAGCGGTATCGGAAAGGCGATTGCCGAGCGGCTTGCCCAGGCGGGCGCCAATGTCGTGCTGAACGGGTTCGGCGATGCCGACGAGATCCAGTCGCTGCAGGCTGAAATGGAAGCGGAACATGGCGTACGTGTCGGATATTCCGGGGCAGACCTGACGAACCCCGAGGCCATCGAGGAGATGATGGCCCATGTGGACAGCGAGTTCGGCGGCACGGACATCCTGGTCAACAATGCCGGCACGCAATTCGTGTCTCCACTGGAAGACTTCCCGGTCGCCAAATGGGATCTGATCATGGCGCTGAACCTGTCGGCGGCCTTTCACACGACCCGGCTGGCCATCGGCCCAATGAAAGCGAAAGGCTGGGGCCGCATCATCAATACCGGCAGCGCCCATGCCAAGGTGGCCTCGCCGTTCAAGTCCGCCTATGTCGCGGCCAAGCATGGCCTGTCGGGCCTGACCAAGGTGACGGCGCTGGAGGGGGCGGAACATGGCATTCGATGCAATCTGGTCTGTCCCGGCTATGTGCACACGCCTCTGGTCGATGGCCAGATCGACGATACGGCCAAGGCACGGAACATGAGCCGCGATGAGGTCGTCAAGAACGTGCTGCTGGCGGCCCAGCCGACCAAGCAGTTCGTGACGGCAGAGCAGATTGGCGGCTTCGTTGCCTTCCTGTGTTCGCCGGACGCGGACCAGATCAACGGCGCAGACCTGTCGATCGATGGTGGCTGGGTGGCGCAATAGCTCACTGAACCGTCATTTGACCGATCGGTGGCAAAGCGTGATATACGGCATGTGATGTTGCACAGGATCGCCCTTCTCTGCCTCAGCCTGTTGCTGATGGCGTCCGGCACGGCCAGCGCCGTGCAATCCGGATGTCCGGCGGCCAAGGCGAGCCAGATGAGCCATGCCATGGCGAGCGATTGCCATATGGACATGGGGGGCGTGGACATGGGCAAAGTGGCCCCCGCCGGCCCTGAAGCGCCCGACATGCCGATGGACGAAACCGCCTGCTGCTGTCCGGCCATCGTGGCGGCCCTGCCGCCTGCACCCGTGCCGGCGGACGGCACGGACGCCTATCCGCCCCTGTTCGACATGCCTCTGGACGCCGACCCGGTGTCTGTCGCCTTTGTGCCGGAGCCGCCGCCTCCCCGGGCTTGATGTTTCCCGCGAAACATCCCTTCAACCCGGAACAAAGGAGAAGGCCTTGTCCTTCCTGTCCCGCGCCGCACCTCTTGCGGCATGCTTCGCCTGGGTGGCACTTGCCCCCCTGGCAGAGGCCCGTCCCGTCTCCTATCCCGGCGGCTGGACGGTCATGCAGATGAACAATGGCGATGGCTCGTCCGTTCATGTGCACTATTCACCCACGGCCTCGGATTCGATCGGCTTCTATGCCGAGCGGAACTGGGCGGAAGACGTCCAGTTTACCGGGCTCCAGTACAACCGGCTATTGAAACGCTGGAACGGCCCCAAAAGCCAGGCGAACACCTATCTCAAACTGGGCGTTGGCGAGGCAGATCCGTTCGGGCCGGACTCCGGAGAGCTGTCCGGCTTTGCCGGTTTCGCCGCCGATTGGGAAACCCGGCGCTGGTTCACCTCCTATGAGGCAAGGGCCACCGACTATGCAGGCAATCAGAGCCTGCGCCACAGCGCCCGGCTGGGTGTCGCGCCCTATATCGGCGATTTCGGGGATCTCCACACCTGGCTCATGCTGCAGGTGGACAATCATCCGGAAGCCGACGAGCCCACCACCACAACCCCCCTCGTCCGGTTCTTCAAGGGCGTCCAGATGGTCGAGATCGGCTACACGCTGGAGTCGGACGAATTGCTTGCGAACTGGATCATCCGGTTCTGACCCCAAAGGAAAACACACATGAAACTCACAAAAACCGCGCTCAGCGCCCTCGCCCTGTCCCTGCTCGCCATGCCGGCCCTGGCCGAAGAGACGATGGATCATTCCAAAATGGACCATGCACAGATGGACCACTCCGAGATGGACCATTCCGCCCATGAGGGCATGGAGATGACCGCTGACGCGGATGCCGATCCGGCTGCGTCCGCGCAAACCGTTACAGCCAAGGTGAATGGCCTCGTCTGCGATTTCTGCGCCCAGGCCGTGCGGAAAGTGTTCAAGAAGCAGGAAGCGGTCGAAAGCGTAAAAGTGGATCTGGACAATGGCGAGATTGTGCTGGGCCTGAAGGCCGGCGCCGACATGGATGACGAGACCATCGGCAAGCTGATCCGCAAATCGGGCTATTCCCTTGTCAGCATCGACCGGGGAGACGGCGCATGAGCAGCGAGGTAAAGGCCCCCAGCACGCTGCCGGCTTTCCTGTCCCTGTTCACCTCGACCGGAACCCTGATTTGCTGCGCCCTGCCGGCACTGCTGGTCAGCATTGGAGCGGGCGCGGTGATGGCCGGCCTGATCGAGGCGGTGCCACAAATCACCTGGCTGGGCAGGAACAAGGTGCTGGTCTTCTCCATCGCCGCCGTGATGATCGCGGTGGCGGGAGCATGGCAATGGCATGCCCGCTCACTGCCCTGCCCGGTTGATCCGGTAAAGGCACGGGCCTGCACACGCGCGCGTCAGATCAGCTGGGTCGTGTGGTGGATCAGTGTCGCCGCGTTTGCCATCGGCGCATTCTTTGCCTTTTTCGCGGCCAGCCTGCTGGCCTGATCCGGCCGGGGCCTGTCCAAGCGGCGGGCCCCTTGCCTATTCGGCGAGCAATTCGCCGAGACAGGCCGCAATGCTGTCAGCCGTGTCTTCATGCGTGAAGAAGGTCTTCAGCTGCCAGTCCTCATCCATCAGGTAGAGCAGCGAAGTGTGATCCATCGTGTATTCCGACTGGCTGTCGGACTGTTCGACGCGGGAATAGTCGGACAGGAATTCGTCCGCGGCCGCCCGAACCTCTTCATCCGTGCCGGTCAACCCGACCAAGTTTTCGGGAAAACGTGGTGCCTTTACATAGCTGGCAAGCACATCCGGCGTGTCACGTTCCGGATCCACCGAGATCAGGACAGTCTGCGGCGGTTCCATGTCTTCCGGCAGCTGCTCATAGGCGCGCTCGACCGTGACCAGCGTCATCGGGCAGACGTCCGGGCAATAGGTGAACCCGAAATAGACCAGGGTGGGCCGCCCCTTGAAATCCGCTTCTGTCACGCGGTCACCGGCCTGATTGATCAGCGAGATCGGGCCACCGATCTCCGGATAGGCCCGGCTGAGGCAACTGGCCTGCGCACCGCCTGAACGGGCCGTCTCGGCTGGAGCCGTTTCGGTGGACGGAGAACAGGCCGCCAGCAGGGCGGCCGCCGCGCAAGCGGACAGGGCAAGGCAATGTCGGATCATCATGAGGGCGATATGGCGCGCAAGCGGTGCTTGGCGCAAGCGTCACGCTGCCGCATAAGGCGCAAATGGACGATTCAGCGCGCGATGGGTACTTCGATCTGGATGATGCGATCTTCACCCTGCCTCCCGAGGGGCTGGGTTCGGCGCAATCCGCCTTGGGGCGGACCCGCCTGCGCACCTTCATCACGCTGCGCTGGCTGGCCGTGGCCGGACAGACCGCCGCCGTACTGTTTGTGGCCTTCGGCCTCGGCTTCGACATGCCGCTGGCGCTGTGCCTGGCGATCATTGCCGCATCGGCCTGGCTGAACGTATTCCTGTCCTTTGCCTTTCAGAGCCAGCGCCTGACGCGCGGATGGGAGGCGACGCTGCAACTGGCCTTCGATACGGTGCAACTGGCCGCGTTGATTGCGGCAACGGGTGGATTGTCGAATCCCTTCCTGCTGCTGCTGGTGGCGCCGGTAACCGTGGCCGCCCTCAGTCTCAGCCCGTTCCGGGCGACTTTGATTGCACTGCTCGCACTCATACTTGCGGGCCTCATGCCCCTGATTCACCTGCCCCTGCCCTGGGGGGTGGCGGATACGAGCATTGCCCTGCCGCCCCTGTTCCAGCTCGGCCAATTAATGGCCCTGGCGGTCGGTGTGGTATTTTTCGCCCTGTCGGCTGCGCGCGTCAGCCAGGATGAAGCCCGCCTCGTCCGCGCACTGGACGCCGCCGGCGTGGTGATGGCACGGGAGCAGCGCCTGTCGGCTCTTGGTGCCATGTCCGCCATGACGACGCATGAATTGGGCACTCCACTGGCCACCATTCACCTGGTCGCAAAGGAATTGCAGGCCGATCTCGATCTGGACGATCCGCGCGCCGAGGATATCACACTGATTGCCGAACAGGCTGACCGGTGCCGCAGCATCCTGGCGACAATCCGGGAAGCGCGCGAGGCGACTGACATCGTGCACGCGCAGATCCCGCTGGACGCCCTGGTGGCCGAGGCCGCCGCACCGTTCAAGGGGCTGGGCGTGGACGTGCGTGTGCGCGCAGAAGCAGGCGAAGGCGGCGCCCCTCGCGCGCCCGTGCTGAAGCGAAGCCCGGAAGTGCTGCACGCACTGGGGGCCTTCATCGAGAATGCGGTCAGTTTTGCTGACACGCGGGTCAATGTCGTCGCCACCTGGACCGCCGACCAGATCGTGATTTCCATCAGTGATGACGGCCCCGGATTTGCGCCGGAAGTGCTGCCCAAACTGGGTGAACCCTATGTGTCCCAACGCGGCGAGGCCCATTTGGGCGGCGGCGACATGGGACTCGGCTTTTTCATCGCCAAGACCCTGATCGAGCGGACTGGCGGACGGATCGCCACGCGCAACCGCACACCGCCCAAGAAAGGCGCCGTGGTTCAGACCCTGTGGCCACTGCGCAATTTGCAGGCATCTGACTTGGATTAATTGGCGGTTCAGACCTATATGACGGATATGTCATCGAGGAAAAGCCAATGGACCGGCCTGTAAATGTGAATTTGCACGAGAGCCTCAAGAATGTTGAGGACCGCTCATGTCTTGTCATGGATGATGACGGACCATTTGTGCAACGCATGGCCCGGGCCCTGGCCCAACGCGGGTTCGTCGTTTCGGCGGTGTCCTCGGTCTCCGAAGGCAAGGACATTGCCCGCCTGAACCCACCGGCCTTTGCCGTTCTGGACCTGCGTCTGGAAGATGGAAGCGGCCTGGACGTGGTGGAAGTGCTGCAGAAGCACCGGCCGGACGCCCGCGCGGTCATCCTGACCGGATACGGGGCCATTGCGACCGCCGTGGCGGCCGTGAAGGCTGGCGCCGTCGACTATCTGTCAAAGCCGGCAGACGTGGAAGACATCATCCGGGCCCTTACGGCCTCCCCGGACGAGAAACCTGCTCCGCCGGAAAACCCGATGTCCGCCGACCGGGTTCGCTGGGAGCACATCCAGCGGGTCTACGAATTGTGCAATCACAACGTCTCGGAAACCGCGCGCCGCCTGAACATGCACCGCCGGACGCTGCAACGCATCCTGGCGAAACGCGCCCCGCGCTAAACCCGGTTCCTGCAGCAGTGTTGCCGGAAAGCGTCGCTGCGCGCTGCACTGCTGCCCTGTCCGATTAATGCAGTTGCGTCTCATTCCGGGCGGCTGGTAAGCGCCGCTCATGAAAAGCCTTCTCTGCTCCGCAGCCCCGCTCGTTCTCGCTTCATTCGCCCTGCCCTCTCACGCGCAGGCCGGCGATGCACCCAGCCGTCTCGACCCTGTCGTGACAACCGCGACGCCGTCCGCCGCGCCTCTTGCAGACATCCCCATGTCTGTGGGCGTCCTGGACGCTGAAGACCTGTCTCTGGCAGACGCCTATGTGAGCGCCGAAGACCTGACCGACTTGATGACCGGCGTCGAGGCCGCTGTGGCCAATGGCACTCAGGTCGCCTTCCAGATCCGCGGCATTGGCGCTGTGGATCACCAGGCCCTGACCCCGACCGCCGCCGCGGTCTATTCCGATGGCGTGTATCTGGCGACTAACGTTCAGACCGGTCTGATGCTGTATGATCTGGCCCGGGTCGAGGTTCTGAAAGGGCCACAGGGAACACTGTACGGCCGCAACGCGTCCGGTGGCGCGATCAATTTCGTGACGGCCCGCCCGGGCGAGGACCAGCGCCGCTTTGTCCGCGCGGGATATGGAAATCTGGACCGTTTCGATCTGGACGGGGCCTATGGCGAAGCCTTCGACAATGGGTTCAGCTACCGGCTGGCCGGGCGATACCTGTCCCGGGACGCAGCGCTCGACAATGTCGCCGGACCGAAGGATGCCGGAGGTGTGCGGGACGAATTCGGCCTGCGGCTCGGCCTGAACTGGGAAGAGTCGCTGGGCGGCTCGCTTCTGGTGCGCATCCATTATGAAGAGGACAATGGCGTCAATGCCGCGCCACGCAATGACACGCTGGACCTGGGCGATCACGAGATCGCCGTCGGCAGCGACGGGATTCAGGACACTGACAATGAATTCCATGGCGTCTCGGCAGAGTATTCGCGCGCGCTGGGCGACTGGTCCCTGACCTCCCTGACCGCGTTCGAGGGCTACAATCAGGACTACGGATTCGACTTTGACGGCGCAGTGGCCCTTTTCGGCAATCCCGGCTTCAACGCCAATCTCGCCTATATCCGCGACTTCCGGCAGTATTCCCAGGAATTCCGCCTTCAGAGGGACTGGACAGGTGGCAGCACCCTGTTTGGCGCGTCCGGCGCGCTGGAGGATTTCAGCCAGACCTACACAATCTGGTGCGGAGAGCTGGACCCTGCCACATTGCTGGGCACCTGCCCCTATGTCGGCGCCGCCAGCCGGGCCGGCCCTGCGCCGGTTTCCGATACGCGCGCCATGACGCTGGTCACCGACACAAGACAGGATCGTTCGGCACTGGCATTGTTTACCTACAATGAAGTCGACCTGTCGGATCGCCTGACCGCCACGCTCGGTGCACGGATCACGCATGAACGGATCGAGGGTCAGGGCAGCGGACGCCACATCTTTGAGGATGGTACGATCGGGTACAACAATGTCAGCGGGCTCGGCCTGGCGGCCGGGTCAAACGCGATCGAGGATACGCGCCTGTCCGGAAATGCCGCCCTGTCCTATGCCATCGGACACGGCAATGCCTATGTGTCCGTCTCCAACAGCTACAAATCCGGCGGGTTCAATGGCGAGGTTCAGAACAATGCGACGCATTTCGACGATGCCGGACTGTTCGATGCCGAAACTGTCACCGCTTACGAAGTCGGCTACAAGGGGCGCACGGGCCAGCTGGCCTATAATCTGGCGGCGTTCGTGCAGGATTACCGCGATCCCCAGGCCCGGATCTTCGTGACTTTTCCATTGCCGGATGGGTCGAGCATCACGTCCAATTCACTGTCCAATCTGGACGAAGCCATATCCTATGGCCTGGAAGCGGATTTTTCCTGGCAGGCCACGGACCGGCTCTCTCTGGATGGTGCGGTCACCCTGCTGGAGACGGAGATCGATCAGACATCCGACATTGGCGGCAATGCCGGCAAGTTCGACGGCAACCCCCTGCCCTTTGCGCCGGATGTTTCTGCGACGCTGGGAGCACGCTACGCATTCGCCCTGACCGACACGATCGATGCGAGCCTCGCCGCCCATGCAAAGTATCGCGGGGACTATTATCTGGACCCGGAAGGGCTCGACAGCCGGATGCAGGACTCATTCACCACTCTGCAGGCCGAAGCCGGGTTCGCCTTCACCGACACGGGACTGATCGTGACACTCTGGGGACGGAACCTGACCGACGAGGATTATGCGGTCTCCGGCTACGGCTTTATCGGCTATGACACGTTCCGGTCCGATCCGCGCACCTATGGCGTGCGGATCGGTTACGAATTCTAGCCTCAGCCGGGGCAGCCGCCATGATCGAAGCGGAGGGCCCGGAAGTTTACCGGGTCCCCATTCGAATAGTTCAGCGCGTAATAGGATTCCGTTTCCGTCACGCAGAGCCCCATCCGGTCGGCCTGCCTGCGCAAATGGACGAGTTCATCCTGAATCGGCGGCTCGGCCTTCCGGTCCTCGAGATTGACCAGATAGACAACCGGATAGGCTGACAGGTCTTCCGGCAGGTCCAGCGGGGTTTCCGGCGGATGCAGGTTCTGCGTGCCGAGGGTGAGGATATAGGAGGGCTCAGCATAGCCGAGCGCCAGGATGCGGTCCGGTGCGGGCCAGTCGCAAGCCTCGCCCGGAACGCCGCAGACATCCTCCAGCGCCAGACGGGCTGTCTCGGTCGGCTGCACCCAGACCTGGCTCGGCAACATGAAGATACGCACATGCCAGCCAATCGCCACCGCGGCATAGATGGCGAACATGGCGGCATTGCACTCATGGCGGCGCGCAAACTCGATGATCGCGATGCCGCACAGCGCAAAGCCGACCCACCAGAACCAGAGCGGGAATTCGCGATACTCTGTCCAGCTGGCCAGCACGTCCTGCGGGAAGGCCGTCGAGAAATCTCCGGCCGTCTCGGCCATGAAATAGGTCGTCACACCGGGGAAGGAGACCGCCAGAAGCAGGATGGCGCCCAGTGCGAACAGAGCGATCGACACCCAGCGCGTCACAGGCCAGTATTCCCCTTCCATCATCTTCGTGGCCGCATATCCTGCCAACAGGCCGAAGGCCGGATAGGCCGGAAGGATGTAATGGCTGAGCAGGGTGGGCATCAGTTCGAAGAAGGCATAGGTCAGGACGGCCCAGGCCGCCAGCAGGCGGATGGCGCGGGTTTCCTCCGAAATGACCTCCTCGCCCACGGGCCAGCGGGTCATCCACCGGTCGCGTCCGGAGGCCCACCAGAAGACGACCAGCAGAAGGGCCGGCCAGGCCGGCAGGGGCTTCAGCGTGGCAATCGTGTTCAATGCCTGCCCGGCCAGGCCGCCGTCCGGGCGCGGCAGGAAGGGCAGCAGATAGTTCAGGACCAGAAGCCCCGCAAACAGGGCTGCCGCGATCAGGACCACATGTTTCAGCCATGCGACGCCGCGCGCCCTGGCCGGACCGATTGTCTTCCACGCCGCCACGAGGCCCGGCACGAAAAACAGCGTGGCCGGGAAGAACCAGGCCGGGATGTGGGTGAGATGGTAAAATGCCCAGCCGCCATGCCCTTCGGAGGCGCCGGTGAACTTGTCCTTGAGGTCCTTGCCGACCGCGCCCTTGATATACTGGCCGTCGGTGGCGGCCTGGATCCAGAGGAACCAGGGCAGAACCATGGCCACGAAGATGGCCGGCCCGGGCCACCAGAGCAGAACCCGCCACCAGTCTCCGCCCTTCCCGTCCGTCGCCTTGGTCCAGACCCAGGCGCCGATCCCGGCATAGGCGGCCACCATGGGGGTCACCGGGCCCTTGATGAGAAAACTGGTGCCCATGCAGGCCCAGAACAGGAGCGCCATCGCCTTGGACTGGTCCCGGCGCATATAGAGCCGCGCCAGCGCGCCGATGCTGAGCGTGGTCAGGAAAACCAGCATGCCGTCCGTCTTGGATATGTGCGCCTCTGAGGTCAGCAGAAGGGTGGCGCCGAACAGGGCAGCGCCGACAAAACTGGCCCGCCTGCCGACCAGCACGAGGCCGGTCCAGAAACAGGCCAGCGTGCCGAAAGCTGCGCCGAGCCAGCTGGGCACGCGATACGTCCAGATCTGTTTGGCCTCCGGACCCGTGAACACGGCGGTCGAGGCCGCCTGCAGCCAGTGGATGCCGGCGGGCTTCTTGTTGCGCAGCTCGTCCTGGTACTGGATCCGGATATAATCCTGCTCTTCCAGCATCTCCTTGGACGCCTGCGCGAAGCGGCTTTCGTCCCGGTCCAGCGCCGGCAGGCTGAAGACGCCCGGCGCGGCCGCGCCGAATGTGAGGATGAACAGGACGAACCAGGGCTTCCAGCCGGTTGAAAGTCGGTCAAGCAAAGTCATGATTGCCGTTTACCTTGTTCCTCCCCGCCCGTCTTCAGCCATTTGCGGTGAGATTCATAGCGTGACAAATGCGCCCCAGGGCTCGCCTTGGACGAAAACGCTTTGTATGAGCGTGCGAAACCGCCCCGTCATGTGAACGGGGCCTGATGTCTGAAAGGTGCCAGCCGTGGCCCAATCGCCTGAGTTTTCCGTCGTCGTGCCGGTTCACAATGAGTCCGGAAACGTTGAATCGCTGATCAGCGAAATTCACCGCGCGCTGGATGGCCGCGCCTTTGAAATGATCTTCGTGGACGATGCGTCCTCCGACGATACGCGGGCGCGTCTGGTGGAACTGAAGGCGCGATTCCCGATGCTGCGCATTGTGGGCCATCGTAGCAATGCCGGGCAAAGCCGCGCCATCCGGTCCGGCATTCTGGCTGCGCGCGCCCCGGTGATCGGCACGCTGGATGGAGACGGGCAGAATGATCCGGCGGACCTGCCGGACCTTTACCGCCAGCTGACCCGTGCGGACGCGCCGCACACGCTGCAAATGGTGATGGGCCGGCGCACCAAGCGCAAGGACACGGCCTGGAAACGGTTTGGCAGCCGGTTTGCGAACAATATTCGCAAGCGGATGCTGAAGGATGATTGCGATGATGCCGGTTGCGGCGTGAAGGCCCTGCGGCGGGACGCCTATCTGCACCTGCCCTATTTCGATCACATGCACCGCTACATGCCTGCCCTGATGCGGGCGGAAGGCTTCGATGTCGAGTATCGCGACGTGAACCATCGCGAGCGCGGATCGGGCAAGTCCAATTATACCAATTTCGGCCGTCTGGCTGATGCCCTGTCGGATTTGCGCGGTGTCATGTGGCTGATCCGCCGCCGGCGCAATCCGGGCGGCATGGACGAGCTGTAGCCGGACCCTCTTGATCCGGCACGAAAAGCCCCCGCCTGCGCACTGCCGGCGGGGGCTTTTGCATGAAAGCGGAAAATGGCCCAATCAGGCCTGGCCGCTGACCGCCAGAACGTCTTCCACCGTGCGCAGACCCGGCTTGGGCGAGGTGACCAGAACGGCCATATTGCCCGGCAGGTGCTTGTTATCGAGCATCTTTTCGTGCGCTGCCGGAATGTCCGCCCAGGGGAAGACTTCCGACATGCCCGGATCGATCCGCCGGTCAATGACCAGCTTGTTGGCCGCCGACGCCTGTTTGAGATTGGCGAAGTGGCTGCCCTGAACCCGTTTCTGGCGCATCCAGAGGAAGCGGGCATCCATGGTCAAATTGAAGCCGGTCGTGCCGGCGCAGATGACCACCATGCCGCCGCGCTTGACGACAAAGACCGAGACCGGGAACGTGGATTCGCCGGGATGTTCGAACACGATGTCGACATCCTGCTTGCCGGTGATTTCCCAGATCGCCTTCCCGAATTTCCGGGTCTCTTTCATGTAATCGCCGAATTCCGGACCATTGACCGTGGGCAGTTGGCCCCAGCAATTGAAATCCTTCCGGTTCAGCACGCCTTTTGCGCCAAGCGACATGACGTGGTCGAACTTGTCATCCGAAGACACGACACCGATGGCGTGTGCGCCCGTGACCGCGCAGAGCTGGACGCCGAAACTGCCGAGACCGCCGGATGCGCCCCAGATCAGCGCGTGTTCACCCGGTCTCAGAATGTGCGGACGATGTCCGAACAGCATCCGGTAGGCCGTTGCCAGTGTCAGCGTGTAGCAGGCACTCTCTTCCCATGTCAGATGTTTCGGCCGTGGCATGCACTGACGCGCCTGGACCCGGCAGAACTGGGCAAAGGAGCCGTCCGGGGTCTCATAGCCCCAGATGCGCTGGCTGGGCGAGAACATCGGATCGCCACCATTGCACTCCTCATCGTCGCCATCATCCTGATTGCAGTGAATAACGACTTCATCGCCCGGCTTCACGCGGGTCACCTTGCGGCCGACAGCCCAGACGATGCCGGCAGCATCAGAGCCGGCAATATGGTAATCCTGCTTGTGGATGTCGAACGGGGACACAGGTTCGCCGAGACCGGCCCAGATGCCATTGTAATTGACGCCAGCCGCCATCACGAGCACCAGCACCTCATCGGAATCGATTTCCGGCACGGGCACCTGTTCCAGCTGCATGGCGGTTGATGGGCGGCCGTGGCGCTCGCGCCGGATCGCCCAGGCATGCATCATTTTCGGAACGTGGAACTCCGGCGGAATCTCGCCGAGTTCATAAATGTCTTTTGTCTCCCTTGCCATGGCAGGGGGGCCCTCCTCCTTGATTTCACTTCCGGAAGGGATCGTCGCACGTTTATTCTGTGACTTCACAAACCATCCGGTTACGGCCACCTTGGCCGGAGAGTGCACGGCTTGCAAGGAATTTGTTGCACTGCACAAAACATTGGATCGAGGCGTTGCATTCATGCCAATCGGCGAAACGGTTTACCTGAACGGCGCGTTCACCCCGCGGAAGGAAGCCCGGATTTCCCCACTGGACCGGGGCTTCCTGTTTGCCCATGCCGCTTATGAAGTGACGGCGGTTTATGGCGGCAAACTAATCGACTTCCAGGGTCATGTGTCGCGCCTCGGCAACACCCTGGACGCAATCTGCATTCCGAATCCGCATGACGCCGCCGAATGGGAGACCATTCACCGCCGACTGATTGCGGAGAATGCGCTGGACGAGGGCCTGATCTATCTCCAGGTGTCCGCCGGGGCCTATGATACGAGGGATTTCGCAGGACCCGATTTGTTCGAGCCGACAATCCACCTGTTTGCCGACCAGCGCCCCCTGGTCGGAGAGGCGGCGCGCACCGGGATCAAGGCGATCTTCCTCAACGATATCCGCTGGCGGCGGCGGGACATAAAGACCACGCAGCTCCTGTCACAGGCGCTGGCCTATCGCACGGCCCGGGACGCCGGCGCACAGACGGCGTTCATGGTGGAGGATGGATTCGTGACCGAAGCCGCCTCCGCCAATACCTGGATCGTGACGCAGGACGATCGCATCCTGACCCGGAACCTTTCCAGCGACATCCTGCCGGGCATCACCCGCGCCCATGTCATCGCGCGGTTGCGCGATCTGGGCATGGATGTGGAGGAGCGCGCCTTCACGCCGGACGACGCCTATGAGGCGAAGGAAATCTTCACCACATCCGCCGGCGCCCTGATCGCACCGGTGATCCAGCTGGAAGACCAGCCTGTCGGCACCGGCGCGCCCGGACCAGTCACGCGGCGTGTCCAGCGTCTGTACTATGAAGCCATCGGTGTGGATGTGGAGGCCGTCTCGCCTTGGGTCCTTGCCTGAAGGCTGTTGCGAATCTTCAGGAACAGGATCACCGCAGCCAGCAGAAGGGTGATGATATTGGCGATGATCATCGGCAGTGAGCCCAGCAGGAAGCCATAGACCAGCCAGCCTGCGACACCGGTGGTGAACATGGCATACATCACCATGGAAATGCCTTCCGTCCGGCCGGTGCGGATGACGAGCAGCGCCTGTGGCAGGAAAGACAGGGTTGTGAGCGTGGCGGCGAACAGGCCGATCAGGTCTGGCATCAGGGAAACTCCGTGGGCGCGCGGCCGCTATACTCCAATTGCCGCGCCTGCGATACCGCCCTGCGCGCCTGAAATGTTTACGCTAACGGAATGGCTGGCCTAGTCCCGGTCCAACACTTCTCCCTCAATGATGTCTCCCGGCCCCTCCCCGGCGGGGGCGGATTCTTCGGCGGGAAACCCGGCCCGGAACTGGCTCATTACGGCCGAAACCTGTGATCCGGCAATCCGCGCGCTGATGCCATTGGCCAGAAGGGCGAGACCGGTCACGGTGCAAACCAGACCGGCATCCACGAGTCCAACGCCCCGCGCGAGCGCCGTCTCCCGGAACAGCGCCAATATGCCGAGGCAGACAATGAACAGGCCCGCGAGCAGGCCCGCGCGTATGGCGAAACCCGGCAGAAGGCCCGTGACCTGCGGATAGCCTTCATGACCTGCCACGCGATGCAGCCGGAACCGTTCAACCCAGCTGGTGACCAGCATGCCGGCGGCCAGCGCCGCGACGGTCAGGACACTGCGCTCCATCAGGGCAGCAACGACCACGCCCAATGGGAACGCAATCAGGGCGAGCACCCGCAGCAGAAGGGCGGTCTGGATCGGGCTGGAAGGCTGGGACACGTTCGGACTCCTCTCGCTTTCATCTGGTTGCTCAGACATCCTGACGCAAGCACGGACGCTTGCCTTGTGACGTGGCACACGGCATGCTGCGCCGCAACATAACAAGGGGAGATATCCGTGGCAGACATGGACAAGACATACCAGCACGCGCCGGACCGCCCGTGGATATTCCGGACCTATGCCGGCCATTCGACGGCGGCAAAGTCCAACGAACTCTATCGCGGCAATCTTGCCAAGGGCCAGACCGGCCTCTCCATCGCGTTCGATCTGCCCACCCAGACCGCTTATGACGCCGATCACATCCTGTCGAAGGGCGAAGTCGGCAAGGTGGGGGTGCCCGTGAAGCACCTCGGAGACATGCGCAAGCTGTTCGACCAGTTGCCGCTGGAGGAAATGAACACGTCCATGACGATCAACGCGCCGGCGGCCTGGATGCTGGCACTGTATGTGGCGCTGGCAGATGAGCGCGGCGATGACCGCAAGAAGCTGCGCGGCACCACACAGAACGACATCGTGAAGGAATACCTGTCCCGCGGGACCTATGTGTTCCCTCCGGAACCCAGCCTGCGCCTGATCTCAGATATGGTCAGCTGGTGCTATACCGAAGTCCCGAAATGGAATCCGATGAATGTCTGCTCCTACCATCTGCAGGAAGCGGGCGCGACGCCGGAACAGGAGCTGGCCTATGCGCTGGCGACCGCCATTTCCGTACTGGATACGGTGAAAGCGGGCGGGCAGGTTCCGGAATCAGACTTTGAAACCGTGTTCGGACGGATTTCCTTCTTCGTGAATGCCGGAGTACGTTTCGTTACAGAACTTTGTAAAATGCGTGCCTTTGTGGAACTCTGGGAAGAGATCGGCCGCGAACGCTATGGTGTGACAAGCCCCAAAGCCCTGCTGTTCCGCTATGGGGTGCAGGTCAATTCGCTGGGCCTGACCGAACCCCAGCCTGAAAACAATGTCTACCGCATCCTGATCGAGGCGATGGCGGTGACACTGTCGAAAAAGGCCCGGTGCCGCGCCCTGCAATTGCCCGCCTGGAACGAGGCGCTCGGCCTGCCGCGGCCATGGGACCAGCAATGGTCTCTGCGCCTGCAGCAGATTCTGGCCTATGAAACGGATTTGCTGGAGTTTGAAGACATCTTCGATGGCAGCCACGTCATCGAGTCCAAGACCGAAGAACTGAAAGCGCTGGCCCGCGACACGCTGGCCGATATTGATGCGCGCGGCGGGGCGACCCAGTCGATCGACTTCATGAAGGAAAGCCTGGTCGGCGCGCATATCGAGCGCATCAAGGCCATCGAGAGCGGCGAGCTGACCGTGGTGGGCGTCAATCGCTACACCGAAAGCGAAGCCAGCCCGCTGGGCGCGGGTGATGGCGCAATCCAGACGGTCGACCCTGCCGAGGAATCCGCGCAGGTCCGCGACCTGAAGGAATGGCGCAGCCAGCGCGACCAGGCTGCGGCAGATGAAGCGCTCGCCAATCTGAAACAGGCCGCCCTGGACGGCACCAACATCATGGAGCCATCCATCGCCTGCGCAAAGGCCGGTGTCACGACCGGCGAATGGGGCACCGCGATGCGGGAAGTGTTCGGCGAATTCCGTGCCCCCACGGGCGTCGCCATGGTTATCAAGACCGAAGGCGAAGAGACCACGGCCGAGGTTCGCAAGGAAGTCGACCGCGTGTCCGAAGCGCTCGGCCGTCAGCTGACCTATGTGCTTGGCAAGCCCGGCCTTGATGGCCACTCCAATGGCGCCGAGCAGATTGCCGCGCGCGGCCGGGAAGTGGGCATGAATGTCGTCTATGAGGGCATCCGCTTCACGCCATCGGAAATCGCCGCGCAGGCAAAGGAGAACAATGCCCATGTCGTCGGCCTGTCGATCCTGTCCGGCAGCCATCTGGATCTGGTGCGCGAGACGATTGCCGAGCTTCGCAAGGCCGGACTCGACAATGTGCCCGTCGTTGTGGGCGGCATCATCCCGCCGGAAGATTCCCGCGCCCTGCGCCAGATGGGCATCGCCCGCGTCTATACGCCGAAGGATTTCAAGATCACCGAGATCATGGGCGACGTGGTGGGCATCGTCGAGAAGGCCTGGCTGGTTGAGGGCTGAGCCCTACATTCTGCGCATTGTAGATTGAATACCTGACGGTTCGCCTTTATCGGGCCCGAACAAGCAGGGAGGCTTTCGCGATGCCCCATTCCAAACCTTTTGAACTCGGCTGGGAAGAGTGGCTCGCGCTGCCCGATCTCGGCCTGCCAGCCATCAAGGCGAAGGTGGATACCGGCGCGCGGACATCTGCGCTGCATGCCAGCGTCATCGAGCCCTTCGGCCCGTCGGATGCGCCGCAGGTGCGCTTCCTGATCCAACCGGACCCGAACAATCCGGCGCTGGAGGTGACCTGTTCTGCGCCGGTCGTGGACCGGCGCGACGTCACCAGTTCCAACGGGGAAACCGAGCTGCGCTATGTGATCCAGACCGATGTGGACATGGGCGGGCGGCGCTGGCCGATCCAGCTGACCCTGACCAATCGGGAGAGCATGTCCTATCGCATGCTGTTCGGGCGCGGCGCGATCCAGCCGGACATGATTGTGGATGCCAATGCCTCCTTCCGCCAGCCGAAGCTGGACTTTGCCGCCTATTCCGGCCTGCCCAAGAAGAAGCCGGTCAAACGGCCCCTTCGGATCGCACTGCTGACCCGGGAACCGAAGAACTATTCCAGCCAGCGCCTGATCGAGGCCGCACGGGCCAGGGGGCATGTCATCGAAGCGATCGACACAGCCCGCTGCTACATGCAGATCGGCACGACGCATCCGGAAGTGCATTATGATGGCAAGGCGCTGCCGCGCTATGACGCCGTCATTCCGAGGATCGGGGCCGGCATCACCGATTACGGCCTGGCTGTGCTGCGGCAATTCTCGAACACGGGCGCCTTCTGCCTCAACGGGGCCAGTTCGATCGGCCATTCGCGCGACAAGCTGATGGCGCACCAATTGCTGGCCCGCGCCAAGATCGACATGCCTGTGACCGCTTTCGCGCACAGCCCGAAGGACACCAAAGATCTGATCTCACTGGCCGGGGGCGCGCCGGTTGTCGTGAAGCTGCTTTCGTCCACGCAGGGCAAGGGCGTGGTGCTGGCCGAGACCCGCAAGGCCGCCGAAAGCCTGATCGATGCCTTCCGGGGCCTGGACGCGAACTTTCTGGTGCAGGAATTTGTCGAGGAGGCAGCCGGATCCGATGTGCGCGCCTTCGTGATCGGCAACAAGGTGGTCGGCGCAATGAAGCGCCAGGCGCAGAAGGGGGAGTTCCGCTCCAATCTGCATCGTGGCGGCACAGCCTCGACCATCAAGCTGACGCGGCAGGAACGCGATACCGCCCGGGAGGCCGCCAAGGTGATGGGGCTGCGTGTGGCGGGCGTTGACCTTCTGCAGACAGATAACGGACCGAAAGTCCTGGAGGTGAATTCCTCCCCCGGCCTCGAAGGCATTGAATCCTCGACCGGCAAGGACATTGCCGGCCTGATCATCGAACACCTGGAAAGCCAGGTCCGGCCTCTTTCGCGGGTGCGTGAACCCGCGACCCGGCGGAAGCGGGCCCCCTAGCGGGAGCTGAACAGCTGTCCCTTCTCCGTCAACAGCACGACCATCAGGGATCCGAGACCAAGACAGACAAAGCCGATCATCAGGGGCAGTGTCGAGCCATTGTAGAAGCTGCCTATGGCCATGCCGAGCAAGCTGGACACGGTTGTGGTGGCGAACCCGTAGGCGGCAGACGCCGTGCCCGCAATCTTGCCGAGCGGCTCCATTGCCAGCGCCGAGAAGTTTGCACCCATCAGGCCGAAACAGGCAAAGGTCAGCGCAAACATCGGGAAGAACCAGTAGAGGCTTTCGCCGAACAGAAGCGTGATCACGACCAGCGCAGACGACATGATCAGGAAGAAGACCATGGCCCCATGGCTCATGCGGCGCATGCCGATCCGTTCCACGACGCGCGAATTCAGGAAATTGGCAGCGGCCAGCGCGGCCGCAATGCCCGCAAACCAGAAGGCAAAGGATTCCTCCTGTCCGAACACATCGCGGAAGACCTGTTCGGAGGATCCGATGAAGGAGAACAGCGCCCCGAATATGATGCCGGACGCACACATATAGCCAAAGGTCACGCGGCTGCGGCCGACAGCCAGATAGCTTCGGAATGCGGACACAAGGTTGAGCGGCGTACGCGAATCCTCTCCCAGTGTCTCTGGAAGGCGCATCCACGTCCAGACAAGCAGTGCCCCGCCAAACAGGGCCAGCACGCCGAAGATCCACTGCCAGGGCGCCACGAACAGGATGACCTGACCAATCGCCGGTGCGATCATGGGCACGATCATGAATATGGTCATGACCAGGGACATGAAGCCGGCCATCTGGCGGCCGGCATACAGGTCTCGAACGACGGACACCGCCACGAGACGTGCGCCGGACGCAAACACTCCCTGCAGGAAGCGCGCGACCAGAAGGGCCGTGAAATCCTTCATCAGGACACAGAGCAGCGCAGTCAGGATATAGCCGGCCAGGCTGATGAACAGCGGGAGCCGGCGACCGAACCGGTCCGACACTGGCCCCCAAAAAAGTTGGGGCGCCCCGAAGCCGAGAATGTAGGCAAAAACGATCATCTGCTGCCGGTTGGCATCGCCGGGCGCACTGTCGGACAGGCCGAGCGAGGCCGCGATCTCGCCCAGCGCCGGCAGCATGATGTCGATGGCCAGCGCATTAAGCGCCATCAGGGCGGCGACCATGATCACCATCTCCGTCCGCCCCGGAACGGAACGGCCATGGGCGCCCGTCACGATGCGGGGCTGGGGAGATGGCATTTCACTGTCGGGCATGGGTGGGCGGTTTCCCCTGAACGGTCGAGTCGGCCAATCTGGGTCCTTCGGTTCGAAAACACCAGTGCCCGGACCAGAAAAAACCCCGCCGATGGGGCGGGGCTGGAATGCGGATATGCAGGGTTGCGGCCTAGCGCTCCTGCGGGCGGACAATGTTTCCGCTGAGATTGAAGACCACTTGCTCGGCGTCGAAATAGGCGGCATCGGCCGGCTTCTCGCCCTTGCCCATCAGGATTTCGGCAGACGCGACATAGCGGGTGCGCTCGCGATACTCCGAAGGTCCGCCCCAATAGGGATCATAATAGCCAAGCGCGCCAACGCGGGGGCGGTGGAACGGGTTGCGGTAATACGCGGCGTGCGGGCCATAATAGGCGTAGTGGAGATGAAAATGGTCGTAGAAGGGGGAATAGGCACTGCTACCGACCGGAACGAGCCGGCTTTCGGAATCGGTCTCCCGGCGCACGACCCGGAAATGGTCATAGCCATTGAGGCGGGTAAGCTCGGCGGCGCGATAGAGCAGATAGGTTTCCACCGTTTTCCGGTCCGTCAGCGAATTGCCCGAGAACTGGACCTGGAACCGGTTGGATTCGATCTGTTGCTCGGAATAGCCCCGATTGCTGTCCGGCGTGGCAGCCTGGTACGGCGTCGCGGTGGCACAGGCCCCCAACAGGACAAGCCCGGCAAGCGCGCTGATCGGCAGGAATCTGGTCATGGGAACATCCCTCCAAAAGCAATCGTCACAGCAGCTTATGGGGGAAACCTGCTGAACGCCAGTTGAACCGGCATCACGTTTCAGCGAGCAGATCGTTCCCGAGGGCAGCTGACGGGGCCATGAAAAAGGGCGGCCTTCCAGCCGCCCCTTCGCAAGAGAAACAGGCTCCGGTCAGGCAGCCTTGTAGCCCATGACGGCCTTGATTTCGAGGAATTCCTCGAAGCCATACTCGCCCCATTCGCGGCCATTGCCGGACTGGCCATACCCACCAAAGGGCGCCGTGAAGTCAGGGCGGGCGCCATTGACCTGGATCTGGCCGGCGCGGATGCGATTGGCGACCTTGCGGGCTTCGTCTTCGGGCCCCTGAACGTAGCCAGCGAGGCCATAGACCGTGTCATTGGCCATCTCGACCGCATGGTCGACATCCTCGTACGGGATCATCACGAGCACGGGCCCGAAGATTTCCTCGCGGGCGATGGTCATGTCATTGGTGACGTTCCCGAACACGGTCGGACGGGCGAAATAGCCCTTGTTGAAGCCTTCCGGGCGGCCGGGACCACCTGCGACCAGGGTCGCGCCTTCCTCGATCCCCTTCTGGATGAGATCCTGCACCTTCTGATACTGGTTGCCATTCGAAATCGGGCCGATAGCACCCGGCGTTGCCTCACCCGGCATCATCACCTTGACCGATTCTGCAGCGGCCTTGGCGATGGCCATGGCCTGTTCCTGCTGGTCTTTCTGCACGAACATGCGGGACGGGGCGTTACAGGACTGGCCCGAATTGGTCATCATCTGCATGACGCCGCCGCCCACGGCCTTTTCGAGGTCGGCCGAAGGCAGGATGATGTTCGGGCTCTTGCCGCCCAGTTCCTGAGCCACGCGCTTGACGGTCGGCGCGGCCGCCTGGGCCACCAGCACGCCGGCGCGGGTGGAGCCTGTGAAGCTCATCATGTCGACATCGGGGTGCGCGGAAAGTGAAGCGCCAACGCCCGGACCGTCGCCATTGACGAGGTTGAACACACCTTTCGGCACACCGGCCTCATGCATGATCTCCGTCAGGATCATCGCATCGAGCGGGGCGATTTCGGACGGTTTCAGCACCATGGTACAGCCGGCCGCGATGGCCGGGGCCACCTTGCAGGCAATCTGGTTGAGCGGCCAGTTCCAGGGCGTGATGAAGCCGCAGACCCCGATCGGCTCCTTGCGAAGCAGCGTGGTGCCTTTCAGCTCCTCGAATTGATACTCGCGCAGGATGGCCGCCATCGTCGCGAAATGGCCCATACCGGCCGGCACCTGGGCCGCATTGGCCAACCACATCGGAGCGCCCATTTCACTGGAGATCGCCTCGGCCATTTCCGGCATGCGCGCCTTGATTCCGGCGGCAATCTTCTCCAGCAGCTCCGCGCGATATTCGACGCTGGTCTGGGAGAAGGACGGGAATGCGGCCTTGGCCGCGGCCACGGCCTTGTCCACATCTGCCTTCGACCCGATGGAGATGACCGCAAAGCTTTCCTCGGTCGCCGGGTTCTCGACTTCCATCGTGCGCGGCTCCACGGGGTCCACCCATGCGCCATCAATGTAGAATTGCTTGTATTCTTTCATGCTCTTCGGGCCTCCCAATGGTCCATATGCTGGACATGACTATAGGTGCCGGACTCGCGACGGGCGAGTCCTGACGCAGGGTAATTTCGCCAGCCGTCGTCAGGCGCCGTGAACGTGATCGACGTCGAAGGCGGCGATGGTCGCCAAGTTCACGATATCACCAACCGTTGCGCCAAGCGATGCGATCTGGACCGGCTTTTCCAGGCCCAGAAGCATGGGCCCGATCACCGTGGCGCGGCTCATTGATTCCAGAAGCTTGGTGGAAATGGAGGCTGCATGAATGGCCGGCATCACGAGCACATTGGCCGGACCGGTCAGGCGGGAGAACGGATAGAGCAGCTTGTGGCTGGGGTTCAGCGCGACATCGGCGCTCATGTCGCCCTCATATTCGAAATCGATATTCTTCATGCTGTCCAGGATCGCCACGGCATCACGCACCTTTTCCCCCCGCTCGCCCATCGGGTTTCCGAAGGTCGAATAGGACAGGAAGGCCACGCGCGGCGAGAAGCCAAGCGAGCGAACCGAGCGCGCCGCCTCGATGGCAATGCTGGCAAGGTCCTCGCCCTGCGGAAGCTCGGTAACGCTGGTATCGGCGATGAAGACCGTCCGGCCACGATTGATCACCATGGACATGCCAATGACGGCCTGGCCGGGCAGCGGGTCGAGCACGAGCAGGGAATCGTTCAGCGCCACATCATAGTTCCGGGTCACACCTGTCACCATGCCATCTGCGTCGCCATTCTTCAGCATGCAGCACCCGAACACGTTGCGATCCTGATTGACGAGCCGCTGGGCATCCCGCTTGAGATAGCCGTCGCGCTGGAGGCGGGCATACAGCATGTCCGTATAGACCGGATTGTTGTCCGACAGGCGCGCATTGAGGATTTCGAGCGTACCGGGCTGGATGCCCATCTGTTCCATGGCCCGCTCGACCTGGGCTTCGCGGCCGATCAGGATCGGATGGCCGAGGCCCTGATTCTTGAAGCTGAACGCGGCGCGGACCACGGCCGGTTCCTCGCCTTCCGCAAAGACGATTCGGCGCTGAAGCTCCTTGCAGCGTGCCTGTACGCCCTGGATGAAGGAGGCCGATGGGTCTGCCCGGCGCGCCAGCGAGTGGCGATAGGCTTCCATGTCGTCGATCGGCTTGCGGGCTACGCCCGTGTCCATTGCCGCCTGCGCCACGAAGGGCGGGATGAAGCTGATCAGGCGCGGATCGAATGGTGTCGGGATGATATAGTCGCGGCCGAAGCTGGGCCGGGCACCATGATAGGCGGCGGCAACCTCGTCCGGGACATCCTCGCGGGCAAGTTCCGCAAGCGCCTGGGCAGCGGCGACCTTCATTTCCTCATTGATGCCGCGGGCGCGCACATCAAGTGCACCGCGGAAGATATAGGGGAAACCGAGGACGTTGTTCACCTGGTTGGGATAGTCCGACCGGCCGGTGGCGATGATGGCGTCGTCACGAACGGACTTGATGTCTTCCGGCGTGATTTCCGGATCCGGATTGGCCATGGCGAAGATGATCGGATTCCTGGCCATGGACTTCACCATGTCCTTGGTTACGGCGCCCTTGACCGACAGGCCCAGCAATACGTCCGCACCGTCAACGGCCTCGGCCAGCGTGCGCTTCGTTGTCTTGACCGCGAAAGCGGATTTGAACTGGTCCATCTTCTCCGTGCGGCCTTCATAGACCACACCCGAAGAGTCACACATCAGGATGTTCTCGGCCTTAACGCCCAGATGACGGATCAGCCCGGCGCAGGACAGGCCGGCCGCCCCTGCCCCGGAGACGGCAACCTTCAGGTCCTCCATCTTGCGGCCGGTAATGTGGCAGGCATTGATCAGGCCGGCTGCGGCGATGATGGCCGTGCCGTGCTGGTCGTCATGGAACACCGGAATGTCGAGATCTTCGCGCAGGCGGCTCTCGATGATGAAACAGTCCGGCGAGGAAATGTCTTCCAGATTGATGCCACCCCAGGTCGCGCCGATATTGCGTACCGTGGTGATGAACTCCTCGACATCGGTCGTGCTGACCTCGACATCGAAACTGTCAATGTCGGCAAACCGCTTGAACAGAACCGACTTGCCTTCCATCACCGGCTTTGACGCCATTGGCCCCAAATTTCCGAGCCCCAGAATGGCCGTACCATTGGAGATCACGGCGACCATGTTTCCCTTGGCGGTGTAATCGTACGCCTTGTCTTCATCTTCAGCGATGGCCAGAACGGGCACTGCAACGCCGGGGCTGTAGGCCAGCGACAGGTCCCTCTGTGTGCCCATTGGCTTGGTCGGCACCATGGAGATTTTGCCGGCATGTGGCTGCGAGTGGAAATCGAGGGCTTCCTGATCGGTGAAGCTCGGCCGTTTGGTGGTCATTGCGCGGCAATTCCGTTGTTGCAAAAAGTTTCAATTAAGGCGGCAAACTAGGCCGGTGCGAGAGGCATGCCAACCGTAAAACAAGCCGATTCCTGCGATATGATCACTTTGTCACGGGCAAGCTGGTGCGAGGCTTTGCGAATCTCCCGCGCTGGCGGTAGCGTCCCCGCCCATGGCTGATACCGCTGCCCCTGCAAAACCCTCTCCCGCGCCAAGCCCGTTCATGGCGCAGTACCTGTCCATCAAGGCCCGGCACGATGATGCGTTGCTGTTTTTCCGGATGGGCGATTTCTACGAATTGTTCTTCGAGGACGCCGTCGAAGCCGCCCGTGTGCTGGACATCACGCTGACCTCCCGCGGTGAATATGAGGGCAAGCCGATTCCGATGGCGGGCGTGCCGTATCATGCTGCCGAAGGATATCTGGCCCGACTGATCAAGGCCGGATGCCGGGTGGCGGTGTGCGAGCAGACCGAGACACCGGCTGAAGCCAAGAAGCGCGGGTCGAAGGCGATTGTGAATCGGGACATCGTTCGCATCGTCACGCCCGGCACCCTGACCGAGGACGCCCTTCTGCCGGCCCGGCAGGACCAGGCGCTGGCTGCCATTGCCCTGGGCAGTGGTGGCACCGAAGCTGCAATTGCAGTGTGCGACGTCTCTACCGGTCGGTTCGACGTGACGGCCCTGCCGGCTGAAACACTGGCCGACAGCCTGATGGCTTACCCCCTGTCGGAATTGTTGGTGTCCGAAAGCGATTTGGACCTTGCAGCGATTGCCAATGCCACCGCGTTGTCGAGCGCGCCGGTCACCTTCCGGCCGGCCCGCAGCGCCACCCACAAGAATGGCGAAGCGCTGCTGAAGGAAACCTATGGCATTGCCGCGCTGGATGCGTTCGGGGATTTCAGCCGTGCGGAACTCGCCGCCATCGGCCTGTTGCTGGACTATGTGAAGCTGACTCAGGCAGGAAGCGACATCCGCCTCGACCCGCCCGTCCGCGCGCGCGCCGAAGGACATTTGGCGATCGATCCGGCGACCCGGACGAGTTTGGAGATTGATCGGTCCATGCGGGGCGAGCGGGCCGGGTCCCTTCTGGGCACGATCGACCGCACGGTGACCGCGCCGGGCGCGCGCCTGCTGGCCGCGCGGCTGGCCCGCCCATCTGTCGACCGGTCAGAGATCGAGGCACGGTTCGACGCGGTATCCTGGTTCGCCGATGATCGCGACACGGTCGAATCCGTCCGCGCCAGCCTGAAAGCGGCGCCAGACCTCGAACGCGCCCGCACGCGGCTCAGGCTGGGCCGGGGCGGTCCGCGGGACCTGGTCGGTATAGGTCGCGCCCTGACCGCCGCCCATGACGCTGCCGTCCGGCTGGCAGAGACCGCGTCCGGCCTGCCACCGAAGGTCGCCGAGGCGATCGCGGCGCTCGATCTGCGTAACAGCGACGCGTTGGCGGCGCTCGCCCGCGACCTTGACGCGGCCTTGTCTGAAAACCCGCCGACGCTGGCCCGGGACGGCGGCTTTGTTGCGCCCGGCTGGGATGCCGCCCTGGATGAGGCGCGGGGCCTGCGCGATGACAGCCGCCAGATCATCGCAGCCCTGCAGGCGCGCTATGCCGAGGAAACCGGCATCGCCGCACTGAAGATCAAGTTCAACAATGTGCTTGGCTATTTTGTGGATGTGCCCGCCCGTCATGGCGAGCCGTTGATGAAGCCGCCTCTGTCGGAAACCTTCATCCATCGCCAGACGCTGGCCAGCAATGTCCGCTTCTCGACGCAGGAGCTTTCGGAACTTGCCGGGAAGATTTCCCGCGCCGAGGACGAGGCAAAGGCCCGGGAACTGGCCATCTTCGATTCGCTCTGTGAGCGGATCGACCAGTTGACCGCATCGCTTTCGCGTACGGCAGCGGCAATTGCCGAACTGGATGTTGCAGCAGCTTCCGCCGAATGGGCCTTTGAGGCGGATGCGGTCAGGCCCGTCCTGACGGACGATACCAGCTTCGCGGCAACCAGTCTGCGCCATCCCGTTGTCGAGGCCGCGCTCAAGAAGGATGGCCAGGGCTTCACAGCCAACCATCTTGACCTGAGCGGCAACGAGCCCGGCACCCGGCTCCTGCTGGTAACCGGCCCGAACATGGCCGGCAAGTCGACCTATCTGAGACAGGCCGCCCTCGCGGTGATCCTGGCACAGGCAGGGCTGTTCGTACCCGCCCGCGCGCTGACGCTCGGCCTGTGCGACCGCATTTTCAGCCGGGTCGGCGCATCGGATGACCTGGCCCGGGGCCGCTCGACCTTCATGGTGGAGATGGTGGAAACCGCGGCGATCCTCAATCAGGCAACCGAGCGAAGCTTTGTCATCATGGATGAAGTGGGGCGCGGTACATCAACCTGGGACGGCCTGGCGATTGCCTGGGCCGCAGTTGAGCACCTGCACTCGGTCAACCGGTCGCGCGCCCTTTTTGCCACGCATTATCACGAGCTGACAAAGCTGGTGGAGGACCTGCCCGGAGCAGCAAATGCATCCCTCAGGGCAAAGGAATGGAAGGACGATCTCGTCTTCCTGCATGAAGTCCAGCCGGGCCCGGCCGACAAATCCTATGGCGTGCAGGTGGCCAAGCTGGCCGGCCTGCCAAAGAAGGCCGTAAAACGCGCCGGACAGATTCTGAAACAGCTGGAAGCCGAACCGGGCGCGCCGGAAAGCCTGCCCCTGTTCGCTGCGGCCTCGCTTGGGCCAGACACGGAAGATGATGACATAGGGGACACCGGCCCGTCCGAAGCCGATCTTCTGCTGGAGCAGATTGATCCGGATTCCCTGACGCCGCGCGAAGCACTGGACCTGCTCTACCGGTTGAAATCGCTGGGCGGCTGATCGCCGGGCGACAGGCCGAGCCGTTTCAGTGGGCTGCCGAGTCCGCCTGACACCATGGCGGCCAGTATTTGCGGCGCAGGCGGCACGCGGCTGAGCGGCGCGGCCAACCAATCCCGCAACCAGGCCAGCACCGCGGAATCAGACTGATAGACAGGCGTGAACAGCCAGCTCATCATCTGGAACAGGCGAACATGACCCGCCCGCATCGCCTTGTAGTGCCTGAGCTGACGATCGAGCGCATCAGGCTGACCCAGCGCACGCGCCAGCGCATACGCATCCAGAAGGGCCATGTTTGCCCCCTGCCCCAATTGCGGACTGGCCGCATGCCAGCTGTCACCGACATGGACCAGCCTCTGATTCACGACCGGCGCGTGGGTGCGATGGTCATAGCGGGCAAAGGTCAACTGGTCATGGGATTGGATCTCGTCCAGCAGGGGGGCCGTTTCCGGCCAGAGCTCGATGGCCTCGCGTTTCCAGGCTTCGAGCGATGCCTGTTTCCACGTGGCATGCTGGTCCGCCCGGATCGACCAGAAATAGGTCAGCGTTTCAGGATCGGATTCCGTCAGGCGTCCGGACGGCATCACGCCGACCATCTGCCTTGCCTGCCGATATTTCTGCGCCAGCGCGTCCTTTTCAAACCCCAGACCATCCCGCCAAGGGAGCGTTGCCCACAACGCACCATAGGCCAGCGATGTGCGGGGGCGGGACGAGAGGGGCGAGCGTACGCCAAGAGCATCCACGACCAGGTCAAACGGGCCGAGCGTGTCCCCTGCCCCGGTTGTCACATAGCCCGTGGCAGCATGAGCCGAAATGATCCGCGTAGAAACTGCAATATTCGCACCGGCAGTTCTGGCCGCGTCATGCACGAGATTGAAAAGGGCCGGCCGCTGGACCGAGACTCCGCATAGGCCGGGCCGCAACGCGTCATAGCGCACGTCCAGAACGGTTCGGCCCGACCCGACCGACTCGCCATGCAACCTGCGAAGCGGGGCACCAAGCCGCTGCGCATCGCTCCGAAGGCCCAGTTCACCCAGAATGGCCAGACCGGTTTCCTGCAGGATCAGTCCCGAACCGACAGGTTGGGGCGCGTCGAACTGGTCGAACACCGTGACCTGATGGCCCTGCCGTGCCAGCAAGGTGGCAGCCGCGAGGCCGCCAATGCCGGCGCCGGCGACGGCAATGTTCAGCGAGGTGGCCACCTCAGCCGGCGACGGCCACGGGATTGCGCCCGCGCACCAGCTGCTTGACGAACTCGACATGGCTGCGCAGGCGATACAAGTCATCCGTATAGGACAGGGGAACTTCGACGGCCCCGATTTCCGCCTGCAGGTTTTCCAGATCGTCCAGAACCCTGTTGCAGGTCTCCTGTGACTCGGCGGCGCGTCCGCGATCTTCCAGTTCCCGCAGGTCGGCATACCAGACATAGATCTTCCGCCGCACACGCCAGCGATAGATCGGCGGGGCCACCCGCACCAGCGGGAACAGGAGGGTCAGCAGAGGAATGGCAAGTATCCAGGCCCGCTCGAGAAAGTTTGCGACATCGAAAGAGAAGTAGCGGCGAAGAAAGGACGGACCGTCCTGATAGTAGCGACGCGCCTGGTCCGTGATGGGCAGGTCTGTCACATCTGGATCTGGATATTGCCCACCGGCGGCCAGCAGGGTGCCCTCGGAGTGAATGGCCATGGCGGCATCCATCAGCAGGGATTCGATGGCCGGGTGCAGATCCTTGCGCACGACCAGCTGGGCGACCGGCGCAACCAGAGGCACATCTTCCGCCGGCACATTGAGACCGATATCGACAACACCGCGCAGCAGAACGATGTCGGAGAGCGCCTCATGGCGCCGGGCCAGCGCCGGCGCCCGGTCGAATCGCATCAGGCGAACCTCATCGCTGCGCAGCAACCAGTCGACATAGGATGCCTCGATCGATGCCGCGAAGGCCGCCGCGTCGATCTCCCCGGCGAGCAGGGCCGTCGCGGCTGCATTCCCCGACAGGGAGAGGCGAGACGCATCCACCCATTCCCCGCCATAATCGGTTTCCAGCTCGAGTGCGAGCATGCGTGTGCCGGAACCCTGCCCGCCGACCGCCATGCGGAGATTTCTCAGATCGCCCAGGGTTTCGGCTTCGACGTCCTGGCGCACGAACACCCAGAAAGGTTCAGGGAACAGCCCCCCCAGCGACCGCAGCTTTTCCTCGTCCCGCGGAGTGGACAGGCCGCCCTGGACGAGGCCGACATCCACTTCGGAATCATCGAGCAGACGCAAATTGTCGATCGAGCCCTGGGTTTCCACCAGTTCGACCTCGACCCCCTCTTCCGCCAACAGGCGCTGATAGCGTTCGGCAAAGGCATGATACGCGCCGCCCGGACTGCCGGCGGCAAACCTGATGGTTTTTGGCGGCGCCGGATCCATCAGCATGAGCGCCAGCAGGACGCCTGCAAACGCAACGGCCACAAGGGGCCAATAGACTTTCAGGAAGTCTCTCAATGCCGACATGAATTCCGCCTCCCACCGCGTTCTGCCTGTGCAGACCCCAGCTGTAGGCCGGGATCTTGCAAGGATCAACAAAACGTAACGCCCTGCCTTCAAATCGCCCCATGCGTGCCGCGCATGGAACCTATTCCGTTAGAAGAGTGTTCATGAAGGCAGTGTGTCCCCATCTGCGTGGGACAAGAGGAAAGGACCGGAAAGTGAGCCACCCCATATCCCTGACGAGACTTCTGTCCATCGGCGTGATGGGCCTTCTGGCGGTGATTGCCTTCGCCATGGTCCTTATGCCGCAACCCTCCCTGTATGCAGGATAGGGCCTAATCCTTGTGATATGGCGTACCGGCAAGGATCGAGACAGCACGGTACACCTGTTCGGCCAGCATCACCCGGACAAAACGGTGCGGCCAGGTCTGCGGACCGAATGCCATGGTATCCGGCACGGCAGACCGAACACTGTCTCCATAGCCTTCTGCCCCGCCAATCAGGAAAACCAGGTCCGGAACGCCCTGATCGCGCCATTTCGACAGGTTTCCGGCAAAGTCACGTGATCGCTGCGCCCGGCCGAATTCATCCAGCCTGATGCATTTGGCACCCGCCGGCAGCTTGGCAAGAATCCGCTCTGCCTCGGCATCCAGTCCCCCGCCGCCGGCGACTTCGACTTCCTCGATCCCGCGAAATCCCAGCGAACGTGCAATCGGCCCGGCGCGCTTCAGATATTCATCAACAAGGTCACGTTCGGGCCCGGATTTCATCCGGCCAACAACGAGCAACAGGATTCGCATGCCGGGATGCTAGTTGACCGGCGTGCGATGGGCATCGCTGGACGCCCAGATCTTTTCAAGATTGTAGAATTCGCGGACTTCCGGCCGGAACAGATGGATGATCACATCCCCTGTATCGATCAGCACCCAATCGGCATTCGGCATGCCTTCCACGCTGGCAGGGCGGCCTGTCAGCTTCTTGACGTCCTGCACCACATGATCGGCAAGCGCAGCGACGTGACGGCCGGACCGTCCCGATGCGATGATCATGAAATCTGCGAGAGAGGATTTGCCGTCGAGGTCGATGAAGAGAATGTCCTCGGCCTTGTCGTCCTCAAGGGACTTGGCGAGGGATTCAGCCACAGTGCGAATTTCATCAAGCGTGGCCGGCTGGGCAGGCTGCAGCCGTGGGGCGCTGGGGGTCAGGGGTCCGGTTCCTTCTTTTACGTACCGACAAGATAATAGCATCCGCCCCGCCGAACAACCAGCCAAATGAGTCGGTGTTCACCGGGCACCAGGCCGAATTCTTTCGAAAGTTTCACCTGTGCAGTGCTTGCCAGAATTTCGCCGTATCCTCATGCCATAGGACGACGCCAAGTTTACCGCTGATGGAGTAGAGTTTCATGCGCCTGCCACTTGCTGCTGCCGCCCTCTTGTTTGCCGCCCCTCTTGGAGGATGCGCCGTGGCCGCCATCGGTACGGCCGGTGCGGTCGGGGTCGCGGCCGCCCAGGAAAAATCCCTCGGCGAGGCTGTCGATGACGCGACCGCCTCGAACGAGATCAAGAGCAAGCTCCTGTCGGAGAGCGCCAACCGTTTCGGCGAGGTCGATGTGGAAGTCACCGGCGGCCTTGTCCTGCTGTCCGGGCGGGTCAACACGCCGGAAGAGCGCGTGCTGGCAGAAGGCATCGCCTGGACCTCGCCCCTGACACGCGACGTGGCGAACGAAATCAAGATCCAGCCACCCGGCGGTTTCCTGGCCAATGTATCCGACGAACTGATCACGGCCCGCGTTCGCGCCCGCCTCGTCGGCTCCAGCACCGTGAAGAGCCTCAACTACAATATCGAGACCTATGACGGCGTCGTGTACCTGATGGGCATCGCCCGGACGGCTGATGAGCTGAAACGCGCGGCCGAGGAGGCGAGCGTGGTGGGCGGCGTCCGGCAGGTCGTGTCCTATGTCCGCATTCGTGACGGACGCACACAGCAGGCCGCGCCCACCTTGCAGGGGACGCCCCCTTATCAAACCGCACCTGATGCCTCATATGACTCCGGGGCCGACGGGGAACTGATCGGCGCAAGTTACTAGCCGGGCCGGCCCCATCGGGCGGCGGCCCCTTGAACGGAGCCGCCAATGAGCCTTCGCGTTGCGATCCAGATGGATCCGCTGGAATCCGTCAATATTGACGGGGACACCACTTTTGCCCTTGCCGAGGTCGCGCAGGCCCGTGGCATGGAATTGTTCGTCTACGGCCCCGAGGCCATGAGCATCGAGGGCGGCCGGGTAACAGCGCAGGTCCGCCCGGCAAAAGTTCAACGGGTGAAGGACACGCCCGGCCAATTCGGTGAATCCGTCCGGATCGACCTGGCTTCGGATGTCGATGTCATCCTGATGCGGCAGGATCCCCCCTTCGACATGAGCTACATCACCGCCTGTCACATGCTGGAAGAAGTGTCGTCCAGGACGCTCGTCGTAAACGACCCGGCCGGCGTACGGTCCAGCCCGGAAAAGATTTTCCCGCTCATGTTCCCGGATCTCATGCCGCCGACGCTGGTCTCTCGCGACCTCGACGCGATTCAGGATTTCCGCGACCGGCACAAGGACATCATCATCAAGCCGCTATACGGCCATGGCGGCGCCGGCGTGTTCCGCCTGAAGGAAGACGATTCCAATTTCGACTCGCTGACCGAACTGTTTTTCACCCGGTCGCGCGAACCGGTCATGGTCCAGGCCTTTCTTCCGTCCGTCAGCGAAGGCGACAAGCGAATCATCCTGATTGACGGCGAGGCTGCCGGAGCCCTGAACCGACGCCCGAAAGCCGGACAGGTACGCTCCAATCTCGTCGTGGGCGGCACGGCGGAAGCCACGGAGCTGAGCGATGCTGACAGGAGAATCTGCGAGGCCATCGGCCCGGAGTTGAAACGGCGTGGCCTCGTACTGACCGGAATTGACGTGATTGGCGGGCGCCTGACGGAAGTGAATGTCACCTCCCCGACCGGTGTGCAGGCGGTCAAGAAACTGAGCGGCATTGATATCGCGGCCGTTTTCTGGGACTCTGTGCAAGACAAGCTTGCGGGCCGTTGAGGCGCGGGGCAAGAATGGGGGCATGAACATGAAGCTGATATCGACTTTCGCCGTCCTGTCCCTGTGTGTTGCCGGAACAGCCTGTTCGGAAAGCACGCAGGCTGAAGACACCACCGCTGTCGTGGCCACGGAAACCGCGCAGGTCGAGGATGATTATTCCGGATCGCTGAATCTGAGCCTGCCGTCCTCCTCACTGCCCGAGAGCAGCGAGTCCGGCTCCCTGAACCTCCGCATTGGCCAGTCCGGCGACGAGGACGGTTTGCTCATCGGCTCCGGCGGTTTTGGCGGCGGCCAGTTTGAGGATGCTCCCTCGCTGGGCCTTTCCCTGCCGGGCGAAGATGCAGCTGCCGCCCAGCCGTCCGAGGACGACATCATCCGGCTCGACCCCAAATAGGCCACGATGCCCGCGCCAGTTGAGTTTTGGCAACGGGTTGTCAAAATTACAATTACAGGTAGTATGCAGATCTGTTGATCTCGTGCTGCGCATTCCCGCGCCATGGCACGCTGCCGGAGACCGGACATGCGCAAGGCCGCTTCCCGTCATTCTGTCCGAAAGCCGACCGAGGCGGACCGTTTCACGGGCCGGAAAGTGAGACAGGCCCGGCGCGAACGCGGCATGTCCCAGGATGCGCTTGCGGAGGCACTCGGGCTGACCTTCCAGCAAGTCCAGAAATACGAATCCGGTCGAAGCCGCCTGTCTGCCGGACGTCTGCGCGATGTGGCGATTGCCCTCGCCAAGCCCGTGACGTTTTTCTTCGAACCCCTGTCCCTGCCCCAGCCAGACTCTGGCGAGCGGCGCCAGCGGGTCCAGCTTCTCCGGCACGATGCGCGCCGACTGATTGATCGGCTGTCTGATCCGGAAGACCTGACCGCTGCCATCCATGTCCTGACCGCGCTGGGTATGCGCCGCAGCTAACGCTGGCAATGGCTGCAGAAAAAGCTCGAACGCCCGGACTGGACGATGCGCTGGATCGGCGCAGCGCAGGATGGACAGGCCTGTCCTTCGCGGTCGTAGACCGCAAATGTGTGCTGGAAGTAGCCGAGTTCACCGCTGGCACTGGCAAAGTCGGATATCGACGAGCCGCCCGCTGCAATCGCCTCGGCGATCACATCATTGATGGCCGGAACAAGCCGCGCCGCCCGCTTGCCGGGCACCGTTGTTGCGCTGCGCCGGGGCGAAATGCCTGCGCGCCATAGCGCTTCGCAGACATAGATGTTGCCGAGCCCGGCGATCACCGACTGGTCCAGCAAGGCTGACTTGATTGGTGTCTTGCGCCCTGTCAGGGCCGCATCCAGATAGGTTTCCGAAAACCCGTTCGAGAGCGGTTCCGGCCCCATGGCGATTAACCTTGGATAGGCCCCGAATTGCCGGGCCGACCACAATTCCATGAACCCGAAACGGCGCGGATCGTTATAGGTGACGCTGGCCCCGTTCGAGAGGGTGAACACGACATGGTCGTGGCGCGGATCGGTGCCGGTTTCGTGATGGAATTCGCCCACCTGCCCGCCGGAGACCGTAAACCGCCCCGTCATGCCGAGATGCATGACAAGGACCTCGTCGGTCGACAGGTCAAGCGTCAGGAATTTTGCCTTGCGGCCAAGGTGGCGGACATGCGCGCCGGTCAGGCGCTCGGCGAACCGGTCCGGAAACGGAAATCTCAGATTTGGCCTGTTCTGGACAAGCCGGTCGATGCGCTGGCCCTCCATGACAGGGGCCAGTCCGCGGCGAACTGTCTCGACTTCGGGCAATTCAGGCATGGCAATGGCATATAGCCTAGGGTGAACGAGGCAAGTATGGTGACGCGCATGTCTGCAGGCAGTGAAACGGAACGCAAGGTCTCGTTCGGCTTCGAGGAAGTCACGGAGACGGAGAAAGTCGCCCGGGTGAAGGGCGTCTTCCGTTCAGTTGCCTCCCGCTATGACCTGATGAACGATCTGATGTCAGCCGGGGTGCACCGGCTGTGGAAACATGACGCCATGAACCGGGTGAATCCCCAGCCTGGCGAGCGCCACCTTGATGTGGCCGGCGGCACGGGAGAACTGGCCCGCGCCTTCCTGACCCTGGCCGACCGGGCCGCAAAGCGGCGCGGTGTGGACCGCGAGGCGACCGCCATCGTCTGTGATATCAATGATGCCATGCTCGAGGCCGGAAAGGCCCGCGCCGACAATGAGAAATGGACCGGTCGGCTCGACTGGGTCTGCGCAGACGGGCAGAATCTGCCCTATCCGGACCGGTCCTTTGACGCCGTCACCGTCTCTTTCGGGATTCGCAATTTCGCCGACCGGCAAGCCGGCCTGCGCGAGTTTCGACGTGTGCTGAAACCGGGCGGCCGCTTGGCGGTGCTGGAATTCAGTCACATGACCGCACCCGCCCTGCAGGCGGCGTACGATACGTACAGCTTCAATGTGATCCCGAAACTGGGCAGCCTCGTGGCTGGGGACGCCGACAGCTACCAGTATCTTGTTGAATCAATCCGCCAGTTCCCGTCGCAGGAGGCGTTCAAGGCGGAAATGGAGGGCGCTGGCTTCTCGCGGGTCAGCGTAACCAATTATTCCGGAGGTATCGCCGCCCTTCATTTCGGCTGGGCAGTCTGATGCCCGTCAGCCCGGATTGGTGTCCGGGGCCAGGCTGGAACGTTGGGTCGGATCCAGAAGCAAGTCTTTCGGCGTCTGGCTGGGTTCGGCATAGTAGACGGCGGCAGCCACCATCGCCGCCACCAGAAGGCCACTCATCACAAAATATAGAGTTCCTTTGTTTTTCCGTGCTTTTTTAGTGGCCATGACAGCCTCCTCGCTACATATCTCGTCCCTGAAGAAACGCCGTCCGGGCGTACCGGTTCCCGAACGCCGCGGAGGCCTGACATGGGTGTGATTGGAGATTATCGCCGCCTGATGCGCGCCGGCATCGCGCTCGCGCGCCATGATGTCATCCTGCCGGGAGCCTATCAGACCCGTCTGCCCCTGCCTGCGCGCATCGCCGGCCGTGTGCTGCGCCTTGTCGGCGGCGGCGCCAAAGGACGGCCCGGCCAACGGCTGGCGCGGGCACTGGAGAAGCTCGGCCCGGCCTACATAAAGCTTGGCCAGTTCCTGGCCACCCGTCCGGACGTATTCGGCGCTGAAGTCACCGAGGATCTCGGCCGGTTGAAGGACAAACTGCCCCCCTTCTCCATGAAGGCCGCGCGTGCTGCCCTGGCCGAAGAGTTCGGGGACGCTGATGCGGCCCGCCTGTTCGGCGAACTGTCAGAGCCGGTCGCCGCCGCATCCATCGCGCAGGTTCACCGCATGAATCTGCCCGATGGCGAACGTGCCGTGAAGATCCTGCGTCCCGGGATCGAGCGGCAGCTGATGGTGGAACTGTCCGCCATGAAACGCGCCGCCCGGACGATTGAAGGCATTTCCGCCGAAAGCCAGCGCTTGAAACCGGTCGCATTCACCGAGACCATTGCCGCGGCCATGATGCGCGAGACCGATTTGCGGCTGGAGGCCGGCGGCGCGGATGAAATGCACGAGATCAGCCAGAAATCAGGCCACTTCACCGTGCCGGGGGTCGACTGGGATCGAACCGGCCGACGGGTGCTCACCATTGACTGGATCGACGGCATCCCGCTGACCGATCCGAAGGCGCTGGACCGACCCGGCATTGATCGCAGGAAGCTGGCCAACGACATCACTCAGGGCTTTCTTACCCATGCGATCGAATACGGCGTGTTTCATGCGGACATGCATGAAGGCAATCTGATCATTACGCCCGAGAACAAGGTGGCTCTGGTCGATTTCGGTATCATCGGCCGGATCGGCATGACCGAGCGACGCTTCCTGGCCGAGATTCTCTGGGGCTTCCTGAAACGGGATTATCAGCGCGTGGCGGAAGTTCATTTCGAGGCGGGTTATGTGCCCGCATCCCAATCTGTCGGAGAGTTCGCGCAGGCGCTCCGGTCCATTGGCGAGCCAGTCCACGGCAAGCCGGCGGAAGAAGTCTCCATGGGCCGGGTCCTGCTGCAATTGTTCGATTATACGCACACATTCGGCATGTCTCTGCGTCCGGAACTGGTCCTGTTGCAGAAGACCATGGTTCAGGTCGAGGGTGTGGCCCGTGCCATCGACCCTTCACATAATATCTGGGTCGCGTCCGAGCCTGTCGTCGGTGGCTGGATCCGTCGCAGCTTCGGACCGGAAGGCGCCGCCAAGCTTGTGGCGGGCAATGTAAAGGAAATCACCAATCGGCTGAAACGCCTTCCGGATGTGATGGACCGGTTCGAAGCCTCGCTGGAACCGCCAGCCCCCCCTCCTCCGCCGGCGCGGCGCTTCGCGCCCTGGTGGGGCTGGTTCGGCTTCGTGACCGCGCTGGTGGCGCTGGCCGTCTGGGCTGCAAAATAGGCAGGCCAGGCAAGATTCCTGCGAAAAGCCGCGAAATCCTTAACCGACACGGCAGGTTCACGGGGATTTCATGGGGCAACGGCAAGGAATTTGCGATAAGAAACAGCTCAAGACCGAAGGCTGAAACAGATGGCGCAGAAACGCATCCTCCTGATCATATCCGGCGGCATTGCCGCCTATAAGAGCCTGGAACTGATCCGGGAACTGCGCCGCCGCGAGATTGCCTGCCGCTGTATCGTGACCCGGGGCGGGCAGGAATTCGTGACGCCGCTGTCGGTGTCGGCCCTGTCGGGCGACAAGGTCTATACCGACCTGTTCAATCTCAGCGACGAAGCTGAAATGGGGCATATCGAACTGTCGCGTTCTGCCGACCTGGTTGTGGTCTGCCCGGCAACGGCAGATCTCATGGCGAAAGCTGCAGGCGGCCTGGCCAATGATCTTGCCTCAACCACGTTGCTGGCAACCGACAAGCCCGTCCTCATGGTGCCCGCGATGAATGTCCGCATGTGGCAGCACCCGGCGACGCAACGCAATGTCGAGACGCTGCGTACCGATGGCGTGACCGTCATGGACCCGGACGAGGGCGCAATGGCCTGCGGCGAGTTCGGCCCGGGCCGGCTGCCGGAAATCCCGGTCATCGTGGCAGAGGTCGAGCGCATGCTGGACGACGACGGCGCCGGAGCGCTGGCTGGCACCCATGCCCTTGTCACAGCCGGCCCAACGCGCGAACCGCTGGACCCCGTCCGCTTCCTGTCGAATCATTCTTCCGGTAAGCAGGGCTATGCGATTGCCGATGCGCTGGCCCGCCTTGGCGCGCAGGTGACGCTCGTGTCCGGCCCAGTCGCCCTGCCCGTCCCCCGCGGCGTGAATTTGGTGCCAGTGGAAACCGCCCGCCAGATGCTGAAGGCCTGCGAAGAGGCGTTGCCCGCGGATGTGTTCGTATCGGTCGCAGCCGTGGCCGACTGGCGCCCGGCCCGCGCCGCAACCAAGAAACTGAAGATCAAGGGAGCCGGCAGCGAGCATCCATCCATGGAACTCACCGAGAATCCGGACATCCTCAAGACGCTGGCCAACAAGCGCAAGAACCGACCGGCCCTGGTGATCGGCTTTGCGGCCGAGACACATGATGTAGAGGACCATGCCCAGGCCAAGCTGAAGCGCAAGAATTGCGACTGGATCGTCGCCAATGATGTATCTGGCGACGTGATGGGCGGCGCTGAAAACGAGATCGCGCTGATCACGCGCGACGGCGCCGAGCGCTGGCCCCGTATGGGCAAGGATGAAGTGGCGCGTCGGCTGGCGCTGAAAGTTGCCGAGGCTCTGGGGGATGAAGGGGACGGGCTGAAACTCGCCGCCGAGTAAGGCTCAGACCGGCAGTTCTTCATTCCGGGCCAGCACGTCTCCGGCCAGATAGAGCGACCCGCAGATCAGGATCCGATCTACACCGGTTGCAGCAGCGGCTTGAAGAGCAGCTTCCAGACTGTCACATGCTGTTGCCTTCAGGCCGGCCGTCGTCGCGGCCTCGGCCAGCGCCTGTGGCTCGGCTCCTTGATGACCCGGCGCATTCGGAAGCGTGAAAACATCCGGACGAATCTGCCGGAACGGCATGAAGAAGCCGGTCGAATCCTTGGACGCCAGCATGGCCGAGACCAGGGCCGTCCGCCCCGGAAGGGCTTGCAGCTGTCGCGCGATCGCACGGGCCGCATGAGGATTGTGTCCGCCGTCCAGCCAGACCTCCTGATCCGGCACCAGAGCGGTCAGAGGTCCCGGGCCGAGCTTCTGCATCCGGGCTGGCCATCTGGCCTTTCGGGCGCCCTCGAAAATGGCGGCCTGGTCAATAAGGGTGGAATTTCCGAACAATTGAACAGCCATGGCCGCCAGCGCAGCATTCGCCCTCTGGTGTTCCCCCACCAGGCCGAGGTCTTCGGGCATGGCGTCAATGAAGTGCGCCTTCAGCCGGTAGAGCGGCGCACCGACCGCTTCGGCGCGTTTGGCGATGACTTCGTCACACACTTTGCGCTGGATCGCGGTAAGCGCGGGACAGCCCGGCTTGATGATGCCAGCCTTCTCGCCGGCAATCTTGCGCAGGTCTGATCCGAGAAACGCCTTGTGATCGAAATCCACCGGCGTGATGACGCTGAGTGCCGGCTGGTCGATGACATTCGTTGCGTCATAGCTGCCACCAAGCCCCACTTCCAGGATCAACACATCCGCCGGCACTTCCGAAAAGGCAAGCAGTGCCGTTGCGGTTGTGGCCTCGAACTGCGTGATCTCATGGCCCTGAATGGCCCTGTAGGCGCGTTCCAGCCAATCGATCAGACGGGCATCGTCCACGATCTCTCCGGAAAGCCGGATACGTTCATTGAACCGGACAAGATGCGGACTGGTGAAAACATGCACCTTCAACCCGGCGGCCTCCATCATGGCGCGCATGAAGGCGCAGGTAGACCCTTTGCCGTTCGTGCCCGCCACGTGGATGACCGGCGGGAGCCGGTCCTGCGGACGGCCCAGCAGGTCGAGCGCATTCAGAACGCGCCCGAGCGACAATTCTATTGTCTCTGGATATAGCCCCTCGAACCGCCCCAGCGCCTCGGCCAGGGCCGGACTGTTACCGATCAAGCAGGACTGCCCTTGCTCTTCCCGCTCTTGGCGGCGTGGGTTTTCGGCGGTGTCAGCGAGGCTGGCAGCCGGTCTTCCACGCGGCGCGCATTCGGCATCAGCATGGACAGGATGTTCGAAATCGTGTCCTTCAGTTTCCGCCGGTCGCAGACAATATCAACCTGTCCCTTTTCGCGCAGGAATTCAGCGCGCTGGAATCCCTTTGGCAGGCTTTCACGGATCGTCTGCTCGATCACCCGCGGACCGGAGAAAGCGATCATCGCCCCGGGTTCCGCGATGTGCACATCGCCCAGCATTGCGTAGGAGGCAGACACGCCGCCCGACGTCGGATCCGTCAGAACCACGACATAGGGCAGCTTCGCCTCGGCCAATTCGTTGATCGCGAGCGTCGTGCGCGGCATCTGCATCAGGCTCAGCGTCCCTTCCTGCATCCGGGCCCCGCCGGAGGCCGTGAAGACGACAAATCCGGCCTTGCGTGCCAGTGCCATGTGCGCGGCAGCGACGAATCCCTCACCGGCCGCCATGCCAAGCGATCCGCCCATGAAGGCAAAATCCTGGACAAGCACAACCGTCGGCACGCCGCCAATCTTGCCATAGGCCGCGACCATGCAGTCTTCCTGAATGATGGGGGCGCCGCCCTGTTCGGATTCCTTCTTGTCGCGGGCTGCGATCTTGGCTTTCGCGGCCTTCAGGCGCGACGGATACGGCTTGTCGTCCTTGAATTTCAGCGGGTCATGCGGCACCGATGGCAGCTCCAGCGGCTCCCAGCGCTCATCGTCGAACACCAGGCGCAGACGCGTGCGCGGGCTGATGCGGAGATGCGCACCCGCCGGCGTGACATGCCAGTTCTCTTCGAGATCAGTCTTGTAGACGAGTTCGCCGGACAGCGGACATTTCACCCACAAATCGTCGGGCGTGTCCTTTTTCGCGAGCATGGTCTTCAGGCCCGGCGGGGTGACCTTGGTAATCCAGTTCATGCCAGAACCTCCTCGGCGGCAATCAACACTTACGGCTTGGCGATCGTTCTAATCGCCGCGCTCAACTCCTTCGCCAGATCACCCATTCCCCGCGGTGCCCCGGCAAAATCCCCCGATTCGTGGGCCTTTTCCGCATGGTCCACGAAAGCGGAGCCTACGACAACCCCGTCGGCAATTTTAGCCATTTCTGCAGCTTGAACGCCAGTTTTGACGCCAAAACCAACACAGACCGGCAGCCCTGAAACGCGTTTGGCCATTTCAATGTTCCCGGCAATCGCCTGGGGATCAGCGCTTCCGGCCCCTGTAACGCCGGTAACAGCCACGAAATAGAGGAATCCGCTGGCGCCGTCGGCAATCCGTTTCATCCGGGCTTCATCGGATGTCGGCGTGACAAAACGAATGAAGGCCATGTCGTGCCGGGCCAATTCGGCCCGCAAGGGAGCGTCTTCTTCCGGCGGCAGGTCCACAGCGATGGTGGCATCGACCCCGGCTTCGGCCGCCGCATCGGCATAGGCGTCAAAACCCATGCGGAAAACCGGATTGGCATAGCCCATGAGAACCACCGGGGTGGTCTGGTCGTCCTGTCGGAACCGCGCGACCACCTTCAGCGCGTCCATCAGCGTCGTCTTGTTGGCCAAGGCGCGCAGCCCCGCCTTCTGCACCGAGGGACCATCGGCCATCGGGTCGGTAAAGGGCGCGCCCAGTTCGATGATGTCGGCGCCATTGTCGCGCAGGGCGCACATGGCGGCATAGCTGGTTTCCAGGTCCGGATCACCGGCCATCAGATAGGAAACCAGAACAGCGCGGGACTCGCCGCGCGCCTTGGCGAAAGTGTCTGTAATGCGGGAAACTGGCATCAGGTGTCCGTATTTTCGTGAACCCATGCCTCATAAGGCGCATTTGCCTGAATGCAAGGCAGCGCAACCATGGCGGGCACATCATAGGGGTGGTGGGTCAGGACCAGCGCCTCAATCCGGTCCCAGTTGGCCTGCGGGGCTTTCAACCAGAGCACAAACTCGAATGCCTGCTCCACCACATTCTTCCAGCGATACGTGGAAGAGACCGGGCCTTCCAGATTGGCGCAGGCCGCCAGCCTGTGCTCGATGGCCGCATCGCCGATCTCCTCGGCCACGCGGCGGGACGGGCAGGTAATGCGAATGAGGAGAAGGTCTGTCACAATGGCCTCGTCGATAGAGTGTCGGATTGCCCGCAAGGGAGCATCTTCTAGCCGGTGCGTCCATCCGGTTCATGGCAGACAATGCAAATCTTGTTGCCATCCAGGTCGCGGAAATAGGCGCCATAGTAATGGGCGTGATAGTGCGGTCGAAGGCTGGGCGCGCCTTCATCGCGGCCGCCTGCGGTCAGGGCACACGCATGAGCGATGTCCACGCTCTCACGGTCAGGCGCCAGCAGGGCCAGCATCTGGCCATTGCCCGGCGCATGCGGCGCACCGTTGAACGGCCGGGCCAGCGCCACGAGGGGCCGGTCATCGCCGGGCCGGCGCCACATGATGAAGGGGTCGGATCGCTCGAACGGAACGCGCGGATAGCCGAGCGCCGCCATGACCGGCTCGTAGAATTCCGCAGCGCGCGCCAGATCGTTCGTGCCAAGTGTGACGTGGGAGATCATTGGGTGTCTTCCGCGGCCTGTGCGGCAAGTGCCAACGGATCGCATTGTCCGATCTGCACTGCCGCCATCGGCACAGCCGACAGGGACCTGCCTTCATAGGGGATCCCGATACCCGCAAGGTCTTCCCAGCCAATACAGTCTTGGCCATCATCATCGCCAACCGGGGCATGTGTCCGGCCGCATATGCCGGTATCGGTCCATTCGGCATCCCGCACAAAGGCCGTACGCGCATCGGCGAAGCAGAGCGCTGTATTGTGCGCAACCAAAGGAATCCGGTCGCCATTCTGCGCCGCCTCGAAATTCTCCCGCGAGAGCGGAACATAGTTGTACTTCGTGGTCGGAACGCAGGCCGAGGCCAGCACCAACATGCCAAGGGCGAGAACAAGTCTCACATGTCCACTCCGAGCGCCTTCGCAACCGAAAAGACATCCTTGTCGCCCCGCCCACACATGTTGAGGATCAGCAGGCCGTCCTTGCCAAGTTCTGCCGCGACCTCTCCAACGCGAGCAAGCGCGTGGGAGGGCTCGAGCGCCGGGATGATGCCTTCGAGCCGCGTACACAGCTGGAAGGCCTTCAATGCCTCGTCATCCGTGCACGACAGATATTCGGCCCGGCCGGTATCGCGCAGGAAGGCATGTTCCGGCCCGATGCCGGGATAGTCCAGTCCGGCGGAAATCGAATGGGCGTCGATGATCTGCCCGTCATCGGTCTGCAGCAGATAGGTCTTGTTGCCGTGCAGAATTCCGGGCTGTCCGCCATTGAGCGCGGCGGCATGCTCGCCGGTCTCGATGCCATGTCCGGCCGCTTCAATGCCGATCAGCCGCACGCCCTCATCCTCGAGGAAGGGATGGAACAGCCCGATGGCGTTCGATCCGCCACCGATACAGGCCATTACGGCGTCCGGAAGGCGGCCTTCGCGCTCCAGGATCTGGGCGCGCGCCTCCCGGCCAATCACGCTCTGGAAGTCCCGCACCAGTTCCGGATACGGATGAGGTCCGGCGGCTGTACCAATGCAGTAGAACGTATTGTCGACATTGGTGACCCAGTCACGCAAGGCCTCGTTCATGGCATCCTTCAGCGTGCCGGTGCCGGAGGACACCGGCACGATCTCGGCGCCGAGCAACTTCATCCGGAAGACGTTCGGCTTCTGACGCTCGACATCGGTCTCGCCCATGAAGACCACACAATCCAGCCCGAAGCGCGCGCAGATCGTGGCGGTGGCAACACCATGCTGGCCTGCACCGGTTTCGGCAATGATGCGCGTCTTGCCCATCCGCCGGGCCAGCAGGACCTGGCCGAGGCAATTGTTGATCTTGTGTGCACCGGTATGGTTGAGCTCGTCGCGCTTGAAATAGATCTTCGCGCCGTCGAAATGCTCGGTCAGGCGTTCCGCGAAATAGAGCGGAGATGGCCGCCCCACATAATGGGCCCACAGGTCATCCATCTCGGCCTTGAAAGCCGGATCCTGCTTCGCCTTGCGATATTCGGCCTCCAGATCGAGGATCAGCGGCATCAGCGTTTCGGCAACATACCGTCCGCCAAACTCGCCAAACCGGCCATTCGCGTCCGGCCATTGGTCCCAAGTGTTCCGCAAATCCATCGTATCCAGCTTTCCTTGCACGTTCGGCCCGTATTTAGACTGAAGGCGGGACGAAGGAAAGCGCGGCGATGTGCCCGGCCACGCCTCACTCAGCCGGTTGCCGGATAGAAAAATTCCTCCCGAACAATCTTGCCATCCTGAACGGTGTATACGCCGACTTCCCGCATTTGCGAGCGTTCGCCCGACTCCCGGTTCGTGACATCCATGTCAAAGACCAGGGAAAACTGGTCCTCTCCGAACAGAAAGGGGCCTTCGGCGCTGACCGCATGAACCTCATGTGCGCCATACCACCAGTCATGCTTGCCGCGAATGCCGGCCAGCCCCTGCGTCTCGCGGCCCGCCTCGCCCATCGGCAGGGCCTCGACCGACACGCACGCCTCATCATAAAGCGTGTCGAGCGCTTCCGCCTCGCGGCCGGAATTGCAGCATTCGGCCAAGCGTGTGGCCGTTTCCATCAAGTGTTGTGCAAACATGATCAGATCCCTCCATTCCTGACGGCATCTTATCATAGAACAAAAACGGAACAATATTTAACTTATGACGCTTTTGCGGCGGTCAGAAAGGCCTCAACCAGGGTCCGGTCTTTCAAGCCCCGCAGACGCTCGACACCCGAAGACACATCGACGGCCGGTGCACCGGTCAACCGGATCGCTTCGGCAACATTGTCCGGCGTCAGCCCTCCCGCCAGCAACCAGGGCCGCGGCGACGTCCAGTTCTTCAACAGATCCCAGTCAAAGGCCAGGCCGTGCCCGCCGGTCCGCACAGCGCCGGGCGGCGGCTTTGCGTCCACCAGCAACCGGTCTGCGGCTTCATATGTCCCGGCGCGGACCAGATCTTCCGTCTCCGCAATGCCGACGGCCTTCCAGATTTCGAGACCCGTGCGCTGTTTGATCTCGGCAACCCGGTCGGGCGATTCGCTGCCATGCAATTGCAGGACGGGAAAACCGAGCGCGGCAATCCGGTCGATCTGCGCATCCTCCGGGTCGACCAACAGGGCCACCGGCACGGCATGGCCTACCTGCATCAGCAGGCTGGCAGCTGCAGCTTCGGTCACATGACGAGGACTGGCCTGCGCAAAGACAAATCCGATCCAGTCGGCTCCGGCCTGCGCCGCATGGCGCACAAGGTCCGGATCGGTGAGGCCGCATATCTTGACTTGAGTCATGGCGCAGGCGTTACGCCAGAGCACCCCGCCAGGTCAATTCACGGACGTACGGTCGGTCCGCCTTCTTTCAGGACACCGGCGAAGAAGATCTTGCCGGAATCCTTCGGACCGATCTCGCGATTGAAGGTCCAGCGCATGTGCGTGATGGCATCCGGCATCGTTACACGCACCGGATCAATTTCATCGAGCCCGGTCTCGGAGATCAGCTTTTCGCGCGGAATGTATGTCTCTCCGCCGTCGAGCGAGAAGTCGACGGAGGCCTGATCATACTCCGCCACGGCAGATTGTTCGAGCAGGCTGACATCTTCCGGAACCGGAAGGGTCAGAACGACATCCTTGGCCGGGGCTTCGCCCGGATTGGAATAGGTTACCGAATAGAACAATTGCTCGCCCGGCTTCACTTCGTCCGCAGGCAGCAGTTCCATTTCCACGCCGCCCTCTTCATCCTCGATGACGATAACGCGTTCGACCTGTTGTTCGACGACGAGGTCCTGGGCGATGGCCGGGACTCCGAACAGGAGCGTTCCGGCAAGAAAGACAGCTGGGCGCGACAGCATGGCAATGATCCTTGGCAGAGACGGTGAATGTGTGCCGCCAAGAATTGACCCAATTAGTTAATGTTTGCTCAAAATCCATAAAGGATTTGCAGCCAATTGCATCAGATATTGCCAAGACATGAATGCCGTCGGCAGGTCAGAAGCGGTTCTTCTGCGACATCACCCATGTCACTGTCCGCGCCTCGTCCCGGTCGAGATTCAGTGTCAGGATCAGCTTTTCCAGAAAGTCTGCTTCCGCCGCCACCAGCACACCATCGGCAAGCGAGATATCCAGGCAGTGCGCGAACACGGCCAGATGCATGTCGCGTGGCAGGGCTTCGCACACTTCCCCCAGCCAGTCTGGCCGATCAGCCCGGCGCTTGAGCACGATCTGGTTCATCTGCGCCAACTCATTCTCGTCCAGATGTTTCAGCGTGCGCGACCGGTGGGCCAGTGCCCGAATCTCTTCCTGCTCCTGCGCTGCGACAGTTCCGTCCGCATAGGCGGCCGACAGGATCAGGCAGAGAAACGCCTCAGGGATGGACCAGTCATTCTGGTGGTCCGGAAACTCCGACACCAGTTCCCGAAGATTGAAATCGGGCTTGCGTTCCGCCCGGATCGCATCGAACAAGGCTCTCGAATTCTGAACTTCTTCGCCCATTGGCGTTCACTCCTGCTTGTACATCCTGTTCCTGCCCATGACCGGTCAGTCCGGTCGGACGCGCGCCGGCGCGGGTGGCCAGGCTTCCACCGCCGCCTTCTGCGCTGCCAATTTGTCGCGACGTGCCGAGAGCGCACTGACCACATCGTCCAGCCATTCGACCTCATCCGGCATCTGCTTCAGACTGGCCGGCGCATTGGCCCGGCTGGGCTGTGCCAGAAGCGCATCGATGTCTGCCTCCAGAGCATCTGACCTTGCCTGCAACGCAATGATGCTTTGGAAGTCCGCATAGCTGTCGAGCGTCTCGGCCTGGGCAGCAATCGTTTCGTCCTTCTTCGTGATGACGGCTTCCAGCGCGGTAACCTTTTTCATTTCGGCGGCAAGATCCGCCTCGGCTGCGGCCACCGCCTGGTTAGCGTTGCCATACATCATGATCAGGGCCACAGATCCGGCTGCGATGATGCCGGCAAGGAAGATGGCCATGACGAGCAATCTGGCCTGACCGCCTTTCGCTGCTCGAACCTGTTCCGACAATTCCCGCATGTCATCATGTGTCGGCACGGGCCGGAACACCTGCTGATTGCCATTGTCTGTCTGGACCGTTGGGACACTCATTGCCAATTTCCCTTTCTGTTCGCCTGACCGGGAACAATCGCCGCAAGCCGGACAGGATATTGCCTGATGCACTCACCGATCATGAGCATTTCAATACTCCGTAGACGCCAAAAAAGGCTTCCATGTCCTTCCAGACCGGATCCTGCGGACCCAGTTCTATCTGCCGGGTGCAGCGGTCGATCAGGATCTTCCCCTGCCCGAGCCGATGCTCCAGATCGACGGGCACCGAAAGGTCATCGAATGAAACCGTCCGTCCCTGGGCATTGCCTGTGGCCAGCCGGGCCAGCCCCCGGTCAAACGCCGCTTCGGCGGCACGCAGGGTTTCCCGCCAGCGGGACTGGGATTCCAGGCTGTAGGCGCTGACATCCTGCAGCTGTGCCTGTTTCAACAAATACATGCCGCGCAGCAATCCGGCTTCCGCGGTGTCCTCATCGGGGCAGCGCATCAGGCTCTCGCCGGACTTGACCGGCCGCCCCCCCACCACGATGTGCGCGAGGCAATCCTGCCGAACATAGCTCCATCTGCCGGCGTTCAGGGCGATGGCACGGTCAGCATGGGACACAGCACGCGCCTGCCATCCGGATTTGCGCATCACAAATTCCGCAACGCTGATCATGTAGTGCGCCTCGGCTGCCTCGGTGGCCGACAGTTTGCCAACCACCGGCACCAGCCGCGCATATGCCGCCTCCAGCTTGCCGTCCCGAAACTCTCTCAGGCCGATTTCGTAGGCGACCTGCGGGGCAGCGTCGGGATCCTGCGAGACTTCCTTCAGCAGGGCCAGAGCCGCCGTCTCGTTCCCCATACGGTCCAGTATACCAACCAGCGCCAGACTGACCTCGGTCTTCCGCGCCCCGGAAAGATTGGGCAGTGCCGCCTGATAGGCCTCGACCGATTGCCCGTACTGGCGGGCTGAACCGGCCGCTTCTGCCAGTTTCACATACCGGCCCGGCGTCGGCGCGAGGATGACCGCCTGGCGGAACGCATCTGCGGCGCTCGCATGCATGGCAAGCCGCGCCTCGGATCCCGGGGATCCAAGTTCAGCGGCCAGCGCCGACCGGCTCATGCCGAGACGATCATGATCCTCAGCTCTCTGAACAGCGCTTGCCGCCCCGTCCAGTTCAATCACCCGCTGATAGGCGGCAATGGCCTGTTCCAGATAGCTCGCCCGTCCGCCGGGCTGAGCGGCCGCCAGCCGCTGGTAGACTTCGCCCATGCCTCTCAGCGCAGGCACCTGATACCGCGCCGAGTTGGCCGCAGCCTTGTAGCTCGATATGGCGCCAAGACCCATATCGACCGACGGCGCAGCACTGGCAGACATTGCCGTTCGGATCCGTTCCGCGCGATTGAAGGCGATATCGGCGAGCTTGTCCTCAGCCTCCAAGGCCTGCGCCGGACAAAGTTTCGCCACTCGGGTCAGGTCTTCAACATATTGATGTTCCCGGTCCCGCCCGAGCGCGACATTCACCCGCCAGCGCGTATCCAGAACGCGGCAGCCAAGCTCCTTCGAGACCGGATCACTCGCTGTGACCAGAGCCGGCGCCTCTATTGGCTGCAGTATCCGGGAGGCTTCGGTCAGGCAGGCCGTCGCGCCTCCACAGCCAGCGGCGCTGGAAGGAATCGAGGCGAGGCCCCGCAGCGCCGTGGCACGCTCCAACTGTCGGCGGATGACAAATGCCCGATTGTGCGCCGATTTCAGATCGATCTGGGTATCACGCTGATTGGCCACAGAACTGTCCAATTGGTCGAGGGCCGACTGGTAGCAGGCGGACGCCGTTGCGCAGATCGCAGACCCTTCGGCCGTTTCGGCAATTGCGTTGAGGGCGGCCGCCGCGTTGAAAGCGGCATTTGCCCGATCAATGCCGCTGCGCGTGGGGTTGCCGGCCGCGCTGGCACCGCCGCAGAGATCGGCCATCCGGGCAGCTCCGGATTTCGGAACAGCCACCGTCCGGTCGAAACAATCGGGCAGACCGGTCCAGGCCTGAAGAGCGGGAGCCGGTCCGGGTGTGTCAGGCGCCGAGGCGCATGCCGATACGAGTACGAATACAGCCGCAAGGCATGGCGCAAGCCCGGACTGCGCGCGTCGCCAGGGAATCACCTTCATTGCCATCCTCACCCCCGGGACCTGTGTCCCGTCCTTTCCGAGCCTATCAAAAAGATGGCCCGTTTTTGCGTCCATGCGTAATTAACCATATTTTCGAGGAAAAATCGCCTGGGATTCCAAAGGTCCCAAACGATGATCGTCTGTTAACCGCCATGACAACTCCGGTCCTGTTGCGCCTGCTGCAGCGGGCCACAAAAGTTCAGCCTTCGGCCACATTCCTGCCCGTCATGTTGCAAGCCGACACCAGTTTCCGGCCCGATGACACAGGCTCGGCAAACCTGTCAGGCAGACAGGAGCTGTCCGCGCCCGGTCAACACCGCCGGACGCCCGAAATGCCACGCACAGGAGACTTCCCATGACTCAATTCCGGTTCCGATCCATTCTTGCCATCGGCGTCATTGCCGGTTCGGTCCTGTCCGGCCCGGTCGCAGCCGCGCAATCGCCCCAGCCAGTCCCGCGCTATGTGAAGGCCGAGGCGGTCAATGTCCGCGGCGGACCGGGGATCAGCAATGGTGTGGTCACCGTGCTTCAACTCGGTTCGGAGGTTTCGGTCTATGTCTCCCGGGGTGACTGGGCCCGCATTTCACCGCCCGGACAGCCCGAGAAATGGATCTATGCTCCGCTCCTCCAGGACACGCGCCCACCAGCTGTGAAAGCCTCGCACAAGACGGTCGCCAAACCCGACCGGAAAGATCAACCGGCGCCCAGCACGCCGTCGCCAAAGGCTTCCAAGCAGCCCAATCCGCATGGAGAAAGAAAGGACCCGTCTCCGGCGCGTTAGACAAGCTTCAGGGGCGAACGGGTTCGTACCAGATTGGGGAACTCCAGGCCCGTTCCTGGATCGTCCTGTGCAAGGTCGGATTGGGCGGCGTGCCGTTCCGGATCGCGTCCCAGGTCGACCAGCGACAGGTAGGGTTCTCCAATATACGCACATAATAGAAGGCGCGCTGATCCGGCTTGAACGTCGGATCTTGCCAGAGCGTGCGTAACGCTACATCCCCCTTGAACGGCGTGGGCTGGCACGTGGCCAAATCTACAGTTGCCGCATTGTCGGGACAGCGGAAGGTCTCGGGATCGACCGTACCTCCATCCGAGCAGGCGACGTCAAAGACCTGTTCGCGCGAGTGTCCGTCCTCGACCCATCCCTTGACGATCTGAGCCCGCTGAAGGAAGGCCGAGGACGGGTCCCGCAGGCTCCAGACGAAGAATGCCGGGACCTTGCCCGGCATGTGGACCAGATCCCCGCCCATGGGAACGCCGCGCGCATCCAGGAGATCAATCCTGTCCGGCACCGCGCCGGTTTCGTCTGTCAGGTCATATCCGGCGAAAAAGCGTACCTGGATCCGGGGACCCGACGTCGCGAAAGTTTCCTTGCGCCGCAGAGCACGGAAGATCGCGTCGCGCGTGTTGGACTCCGCCCATACACCCACAAGGCCGGCTGAACTCCAGGACTGGTAGGGCTTGGCCGCTTCGCGTGAATTCGGCGTGCCGTCCGGCCAGGTGTTCGCATGATCCGGCGGCACCGAGCTGCGCAATTCCGCCGTGCCGTCGACGACACCCGCCTTGGAGAAGTAATTGGCTTCTTCCACCGAACCCGGCGCGCTGTTGTGCGTGTCCGAAGAGCCAACAAAGCCGAAGCGGAAAGGATTGAACCCCTCCGTTTCCTGCAGGACCAGCCCGTCCTTCAGGGCCTCGCGCACATAGCTGCCGTGGAAATTGGTCACATCGCCATTCGACCCGACCCGTTTTTCCATCAGCTCGAAATCAGCCCATTCATCATTCGGCGACAGGATGGGATGGGTGTCGGACGTTCCCTTCACCTGGGTGATCTCGACCAGCGGCTCATTGCTCATGCGCAGGGCGGCATACTCGGCCGTCATCGGCGTGTCATTGCGTCGTTCCAGTTCGAACATGATGCCGTCCGAACCATTCGAATTGTGTGGAATGGCCAGCGCGTCCGCACCGGCATCGCGCCAGACCTCCATCTTCTGCCAGAGGTCTTCCGGGTCTTCGGAGTCGAGCGCGGCAAACGGAAATTCCGGCACGGTGGCGGACCGGAACAGAACATTCCTGTGCAGGTTCAGCCCGCCGGGCTCGGACGTGAACTCATAGCCGACAAAGGTCGTGAATTCTCCCGGCTGATTATAGCGCTCGGCCGCCTCCTGCACGAGTGTCCAGGCCCGCCCCGCAACATCCGGCGCCCGAAAATCCGGCGGCATGTCATTGGCGCGATAACGTTCGATGATCCGGAAGAAGGCCTCATTCGCTTCGGCAGGGTCTGAACTGAACAGGCCCGCCGTCAGCGGGTCCTTCGACAGGCGCCGGGCCGGATCATTGGCCTCGCGCATGGCCCCGAGATACTCGGCATGATCGGTCACGGCCACAAAATCGAGCGGCGGACCCGCAAGCCGCACGGACATGCCATTGGCATGCGTGATCGTCTCCCCGCGCGCAAACCGGTAGGCATCCTCTGGCAGGGTCCGCACATTGCCGAGATAGGCATCGAAGGACAGGCCCGTATGGACGTGGAGGTCCCCGAAATAGGCATTTCGTTCGGGATTAGACGGGGCATCAGGTTCGCTCGCACCCTGAACCTCAATCCCGCCCGGATTCTGCAGGCCAGGTTCTGCGCCTCCGCATGCTGTCAGTGCGAGAAACATCGCCTGACCGGCACACCATGCCGTACAGCCAAAACGGGACGAAAATCCAATCCTGATCATGCCGCAAACCTACCGGCGCGTCAGCCTGCATGTCTGTGCACGCGGCGCCCTCCAATTTGACGGGAGTGACGACTGTCTTCGGAAAGAACTGAGCTGGCGGTGAGACAGGGATTCGAACCCTGGAGACTATTGCTAGCCTACACACTTTCCAGGCGTGCGCCTTCGACCACTCGGCCACCTCACCGTGCTCAGCAGAGGGGAGCCAATAACCGAACCCCTGCAAGATCGCAAGACTGTGATTGCCGTTCCTGACAGCCGATCCCATATGGGCGGCAACACAGGAGTTCCACCATGCTGTTCTCGAAGAAGCCACTCGCCCTGCCCGATGCCGACAGCGCCCTGCCCGGCCGGTCTGCACCCATCCCGACCGCACAGACCCATTATGTGTTCGGACGTGACCTGCAAGGGCCCGTGCCGCAGGGATTCGAGACAGCCGTGTTCGGGCTCGGTTGCTTCTGGGGAGCCGAACGCATCTTCTGGCAGCAGGACGGTGTCTGGCTGACCCGTGTCGGCTATGCGGGCGGGATCACGCCGAACCCGACCTATGAGGAGGTGTGTTCCGGCGGGACCGGCCATACCGAGATCGTGGAAGTTGTTTTCGACCCGGCCGTGATCAGTTTTGCCGATCTCGTGAAACTGTTTCTGGAGAGCCATGATCCGACCCAGGGCATGCGGCAGGGAAATGATATTGGCACGCAATACCGCTCTGCCATCTACACCCGTTCAGATGCCCAGGCCGCCACAGCCCGTGAAATGGTTGCGGCCTATGAGACCGCGCTTGCGCAGAATGGGCATGCGAGCCAGATCACGACAGAAATTGCACCATTGGACACGGTCTATCTGGCCGAGGAGTATCACCAGCAATACCTGGCCAAGAATCCGAATGGCTATTGTGGCATTGGCGGCACGGGCGTGTCCTGCCCCATCGGGCTGGGCGTGACATCCTGACGGCGGGCGAGCCTGCCTAGCTGCCGAAATTGACTGCAAAGCGCTTGCGGGTCTCCAGCAGGTTTTGCGCCTTGTACATGGCGTCGGACGCTGCTTGTGCCCGCTTGATCGTCGGATCCGCCTGAAGCGCCTCGATCACTTTTGACAGGTGCGACACGGCTTCTTCCACGGTCTTGCGGTCGAATTGTTTCGTGGCGCGCGCAAGCAGTGCGCGGCCAAGGTCCATATGCGCCTGGACGGCGCGAGCCGGATCACCGTCCGGACGAATGTCCTGAAGGTGCAGGCGACGCAGCGCGACCACCTGCTCAAGCACTTCCAGATCGCCGGACTGTTCAGCCACATGGACCGAGGATGCACAGAAATCGGATTCGAGGCGGCTGCGCAATTCCAGTGAAAGGGCCGGAACATCTTCCAGCAATTCGGCCAGCGCCAGGGAGAGAAGCTTCATCTTCTCCGGCCGGAAGGATTGCGGATTTGCCAGGGCTGGCTGCATCTCCCGGGCCAGCAGATACGCAGCGACGCCGGGCATCCGTCCCCCAAGCTCGGTTTTTCTGGAAGGCAGACGCAGGCTGAAGGCTCGGGCTTCTGCGGCTGTGAGGCCACCCCCCCGGCTGAGACCATGGATCACGAAACCGTCCGGTCGACCCGTGCGGTCGGCCCACAGGATCATGTCGGCATTTGACACTTCGAGCCGCTTGCGTGCCCGCTGGAGGGCGCGGGTCTCCATGCCTCCACGGATCGTACCTGTGCGAAACAGTTTCAGCGGGGCGCCGAAATTGAACTCGGAGAGATGGGCCTCGAGCGCCGACAGCAGCCACTTCCAGGCCCAGCCGCCGCCCCGCCCGGCTGGTCTGGCCACCAGCACACGATAGCCGGGCGACTTGTCGTTGCGCGCGGCGCGGGCCCCGGAGGCATTCCGCACGGTCTTCACAAATGATCCGATCAGGCTCAGCAACACTGCGGCCAGCGCCAGCAGCAGAACAATCAGCATGACAAAGCCGAACGTGGCGAGGTCCGGCGCCCCAGCGACGTTCGATTCGATCCAGCGTTCGGCCGTTGCGATCCAGGCTTCCACGGGCATTCAGGCAGACCTCCAGTCCGCCCTTGCGATACGGTCCCTGCCTTTTGCTTGCAACAGCTAAACGCTGTTCAGAGCCCTGCGTGAATGGTTAGATCACGCAACAGGCGAAGGGATCAGGGAGGCCGGATGGGCGCCGGGAAGTTTGTCACACGGTTCGCGCCGTCACCGACGGGACACCTGCATCTGGGCCATGCCTGTTCCGCCTTTCACGTCTGGGACACGGCGCGCACGCATGAGGGCACGGTGCTGCTGCGCATCGAGGACATCGACCGGACGCGATGCCGCCCGGAATACGAGACTTCCATTGTGGAAGACCTTGCCTGGCTGGGCCTCGACTGGCCCCCTCCCCTTCGCCGGCAATCTGACCATTTCGCGGAGTATGAGGCGGCACTCGACTCCCTGCGTGCGCGCGGACTGGTGTATCGCTGTTTCAAGACCCGGCGCGAGATCGCAGCCGCCCTGCCCGCAGGAGCCAGTCCGGATACGGCTGGCTTCACCAGCCGCCCCCTGCCCCCCTCCCGTGAACAGGAATTGCTGGACCGGGGGCAGGCCTTTGCCTGGCGCTTGTCGCTTGCCGAGGCCCGGTCGCAACTTGGTGCACGCTATGACAGGCTCGGCTATGCTGTGTTTGGTCGGGATGGCGAACGCTTCACCCTGGCCGACCCTGCGCCGTTCGGAGATGTGGTGCTGGCCCGCAAGGACACACCGACCAGCTATCATCTGGCCTGCTGCCATGATGACGCATTGCAGGGTGTGACGCACGTCATTCGCGGCGAAGACATCAGGGACATGACGGCCATCCATGTTCTGCTGCAGGCATTGATGGACTGGCCTCAGCCCTTTTATGCCTTTCATCCGCTCGTTTTGGGGGCAGATGGCAAGAAATTGTCCAAGCGGGCCGGGGATCGGGGATTGCGCGTCTGGCGCGAAGACGGCAAGACGCCGGAAGACATTCGCGCCATGACAGGCTTTCTTCCATGACATCATCCGATATTTCACTGCCGGCCCGCCGGGAATGGCTCGGCGTGCTGATGCTGGCCGGCGGCGCGGTCGCCATCGGTTTTGCTCCGATCGGCCTGCGTCTCGGCCTCGACGATCTGGGTCCGCAGGCGATCGCCTTCTGGCGCTACACATTTGCATTGCCGGTACTGACCGCGCTGGTCCTGCTGGTCGAGCGCCGGGCACCCCGCAAGCCCAACATCTATGTCATCCTGGCAGGCATCTGCTTTGCCGTGGACATTGGCTTCTGGCACTGGGCCCTGACCCTGACCAGCGTATCAAATGCCACGTTTATCGTGAATCTCGGCAATGTCTGTGTCGGATTCCTGGCCTGGCTGTTCCTGAAGGAACGCCCTGCGCCCATCTGGTTCTTTGCCGTTCTTCTCGCCATCGGCGGCGCCTCTGCCCTGTCACTGGGTGGTACCGCGGAGGGTGGCGCCAGCTTTGCCGGGGACCAGATCGCCATCGTGGCCGCCATCAGCGTGTCGGGCTATTTCCTCTGTTCGAAACTGGCGCGGCGCACGCTGAACGGTCTTGAGACCCTGTTCTGGCTGACGCTTGTGGAAGTCATTGTCGGTGCGGGCATGGTCATGGCCTTCGGGGAATCCTTCCTGCCGGAGGATCTGTCCGGATTTGCCGTGCCGCTCTTCCTTGGCATCGTGATCCATGTCGTCGGCCAGGGCCTGATCATCACCGGCCTTGGCAGCACGCCCACTTCGATTGCGGGCGTGATCATCCTGATCCAGCCGGTCATGGCCGCTGCGATTTCGTGGCAATTGTTCAATGAGCCGCTGACCACCCTGCAGGCTGCGGGCGGCATGCTGATCCTTGTGGCGGTCTGGTTGGCCCAGCGGGGCCACAAGGTGGAGCCGATCGACTGACTGAAGCACCAGTGTCACGAACACAGTCTATGCCTCCCCGAGACTAGAATTTCCGGAGATTTTCCATGCGTGTTGCTGCCATCTCGCTCGCTTCGCTGGTGATGCTTGCTACCACAGCCTGTTCTGCGCCATCCGACACGGCGGATGCGCAGGACGATGCTCCGGCCCGCACGGCCGTGACGCCGATCCAGTCCGAGGATTCCTATTACAGATCGGCCGCAAGTGCGGTGGACACCCGGATCCGCCAGCGCGGCGTGACCCCCGCAAAAAATGTCATCCTGTTCGTGGGTGACGGCATGAGCATTCCAACCATCACGGCCGCCCGTATCTATGCCGGCCAGAAGCGCGGCCTTGATGGTGAATCCTATCGGCTTACGATGGAAACCCTGCCGTCCATGGCCCTGTCGAAGACCTACAGCCATGATTTTCAGGTGGCCGATTCCGCCTCCACCGCCACGGCCATGGTGACCGGATCGAAAACCAATTCCCGCATGCTGGGTGTGTTGCAGGGCGCCCGCTTCAACAATTGCGCCAGCATTGACGGCAACACGGCCGACACGCTGTTCGAACTGGCCGAACGGGCCGGTCTCGCCACCGGTATCGTCTCGACCGCGCGTCTTACCCATGCCACGCCCGCATCCACTTTCGCAAAGTCCCCGAGCCGCGACTGGGAAGACGATGCCAATCTGAAGGATGGCGACGCCGGTGACTGCAAGGATATTGCCCGCCAGTTCATCGAATGGCCTGAAGGTGACGGCTTCGAAATCGCCATGGGCGGTGGCCGTGCAAGCTTTACTCCCACGAGCCAGACCGATGTCGAAGACGGGAACCGCACCGGCAACCGCGAAGACGGCCGCGACCTGACCGCGGAATGGTCAGACATGTCCGATCAGCATGTCTATCTCTCCGACAAGGCCGGCTTCGACGCCGTGGACTTCAACACCGACATTCGGGTGCTTGGCCTGTTTGAACCGTCCCACATGAAATTTGCCATCGACCGCGCCGAAGACGCCGCAGGCGAACCCTCGCTGATCGATCTGACCCGGGCGGCCATCAAACGCCTGTCGCGCAATGAAGACGGCTTTGTGCTGATGGTTGAAGGTGGCCGCATCGATCATGGCCATCATGGCGTCAGCGCCATCCGGGCCCTGGATGAGACCGACGAGTTCGACCAGGCTGTCGCCGCCGCACTGGAAATGACGAATGCCGATGAAACCCTGATCATCGTCACTGCCGACCATTCCCATACGATGACGATTTCCGGCTATCCGAAACGCGGCAATCCGATCCTCGGCAAGGTTGTCAGCGGGCTGGAGAACGCGCCAATGAACGCGCAGGATGGAAAACCCTATACCACGCTGTCCTATGCCAGCGGCATGACCGCCTGCCGCCTTGCAGACGGCCAGCAGGATTGTGTCCGTGAAGACCTGTCCGAAGTCGACACGACCGACAAGGACTTCCAGCAACCCTCACTCGTCTTCATGTGGTCGGAGACGCATGGGGGAGACGACGTTGCCATCTTCGCCACAGGTCCCGGTTCGGAACTGGTGTCCGGCGTGATGGAGCAGAACGAGATCTTCCACGTCATGGGCCGGGCGTCCGGCCTCGTCGCAGCCCCGGCCGAGTAGGCTGCCCTCGCGTCGGGCCTGTTCAGAAGGGGCTTTCTGGGGAACACTTCCGGTTCACCGGTCATTTGCGCCGCAAAGAGCGCGGAGGCCGGCCAAAGGAGGAAACCCCATGAAGGCTGCTGTCATGCGCGCACCCAATGCGCCGCTATCCATCGAGGACGTCACCATTTCCAAACCCGGCCCGCGCGAAGTGCTGGTCAGGTTGAAAGCCGTTGGCGTCTGTCATTCGGACGTGCATTTCTGGGACGGGAATTTCCCGTCCGAACTGCCGGTCATACTCGGCCATGAGAGCGCAGGCGTGGTCGAGGAAGTCGGCTCCATGGTCTCCGCGGTGAAACCAGGCGATCATGTCATCTCCATCCTGTCGCCCTTTTGCGGTACATGCGAGTATTGCCTGACGGGCCACATGTCTGTTTGCCATACGGTGAACCGGGACCAGTTCCAGCGCCAGCCGACCGAGGCCCCTCGCCTTTCAATCAAGGGCGAGAAGGTTGGCCAATTCCTGAACCTGTCCTCTTTCGCCGAACAGATTCTGGTGCACGAGAATGCGCTCTGCGCGGTCGACAAGGACATGCCAATGGACAAGGCCTGCCTGATCGGCTGCGGCGTGATCACCGGCGTCGGTTCGGTTTTCCATTCGGCCAAGGTGGAGCCCGGATCGACCGTAGCGGTGCTAGGCTGCGGAGGCGTGGGCCTTGCTGCGATCAATGGCGCAGCGATCGCCGGAGCCAGCCGCATCATCGCGGTGGACCTGTCTGACGAGAAACTCCAGATGGCGGTCCGTTTCGGTGCGACCGACACAGTCAATCCCGGCAAGGTGGACGCCATTGAAACCGTCAAGGAGCTGACACATGGCGGCGTCCATTATTCGTTTGAATGCGTCGGTCTGAAACAGACAGCGGAACAGGCCTATCACATGTTGCGCCCGCGCGGCGTCGCCACGGTTATCGGCATGATCACGCCGGGAGTGAACATCGAAGTGCCCGGTATCGAATTGCTGGTCACGGAGAAACGCCTGCAAGGTGCGGTCATGGGCTCCAACCGGTTCCGGGTGGACTTCCCGCGCCTGATCGACCTCTACAAGCAGGGCAAGCTGCACCTTGACGACCTCGTCTCTGACCGGATCGGTCTGGATGGCATTACGGGCGCCCTGCAAAACCTGAAGGACAATAAGGGGTCGGTCGCCCGACAGGTCGTGGTGTTCGACTAGCTGCGCCCCACGCGTCGGAACCACTGCACGTCTTCGACATTTCCTCTCCAGCCGGACAGACTCATTCCGCCCCGGCTGGAGGCACGAAAATGCTCGAAACGCTCGAATGGATCGCCATGGGCACAGGAATATGTGCCGCCATCATGATCTCGGCGGATCTCGGCCGGAAGATCACGGGCACGGCCTTTGTGATCTTCGCCATATCGTCAACAGCCTGGGTGGCCATTGGAGTCGCCGAGAACGAGCCGCCCCTGCTCTACCAGAATCTCGTCCTGACCGTGATCAATTGTATCGGCATCTATCGCTGGCTGATCCTGAAAAAGGAGTCCGGCTAGACCCCAAATCGGGCCGGATTGTCCCGGATCAGGGCTTCGAGTTTCGGCATGCCCTCCCGGATTCCCTTCGCCAACTGGTTCGACACGATCCCGCCGAGAACCAGCGGCGCGCTGGCCTTGCCGGCCCAGTGAAGTTCGCAACCGCCATCCGTCTCGATGACGCGATAGTCCTCGATCGCCGCTGAGACCGGCAGAGTGGACTTGTCGAAATAGAAGGCCATCCGCTTGCCGTCCTCCCATGCGAAGAAAACTTCCTCCACGCGCTGGTCTCCGATCTCGACAGTGCGCGTCGTTCCCACGCCGAACGGCTCCGGGCTGGTCCAGATCACCTTCGTGATGGGTAGCCACTCCGTCCACGCATCGGCGTCCAGCAGCGCCGCCCAGACGGCACTGGCCGGAAACGGAAACGCATGTGATGCGCGGAGCTTCGGCTTGACGGTCGAGAGATAGTCCTCTCCCACCGCCTTGTGTTGCTTGACTGCCTTGGCCATCGGGCCCTCCCCTGTCTTCATTTGTGTTTGAGACAGGATGAGAGGGATGAAGCGCCTGTGTCAAACCGTGCCGCCACGGCACAGCTCAACAAACGGCACGCCTAGTCGCGCAGCAATTCATTGACACCGGTCTTGGACCGGGTCTGGGCGTCGACCGTCTTGACGATGACGGCGCAGGCGAGGCTTGGGCCCCCATTCTTGTCGGGCAGTGTGCCCGGTACGACCACAGAGTAAGGCGGCACCTTGCCATAGGTGATCTCGCCGGTCTGGCGGTTCACGATCTTGGTCGACTGGGTAATGAAAACACCCATCGCAATCACCGAACCTTCGCCGACCACAACGCCCTCGACCACTTCGGAACGGGCGCCGATGAAGCAATTGTCCTCAATGATCGTCGGATTGGCCTGCAAGGGTTCGAGCACACCGCCAATGCCCGTGCCGGCCGAGATGTGACAGTTCGCGCCAACTTGGGCGCAGGAGCCGACCGAGGCCCAGGTGTCGATCATCGTGCCTTCACCGACATAGGCACCGATATTGACATAGGACGGCATCAGGACAGCGTTTCTGGCAATGTATGCGCCCCGGCGGACGGCGGCAGGCGGCACGGCCCGGAACCCGGCTGCTTCAAAATCCGAACTGCCCCACCCTTGAAACTTGGAAGGCACCTTGTCCCACCAGTTCCCGCCGCCCGGCACGCCGGAAATCATGCCGTTGGCGTTCAGGCGGAACGAGAGCAGCACGGCCTTCTTCAGCCATTGGTGCACTTCCCAGGTCCCGTCGCCATTCGGGCTGGCCACGCGGGCTTCCCCGGAATCGAGCAGATCAATGGCGGCCTCAACCGCTTCGCGCACTTCGCCCCGCGTTTCGGTGGTCAGCGCATCGCGCGTCTCCCACGCCTGTTCAATCGCATTGGCAAGGGCTTCAGTCATCGGTCTCTCCGGGGGCAGGTTTCGGCAGGGTTTCAAGCGCGGCCTCCAGAAAGGCCGCAAGGTCGCCCGTCACATAGTCGATGTGGTCCGGCCCGTCATCCCCCAACAGGTCCTGCAGGTTTGCGGGGCGGGCCTCGACCGGTTCATGGCTCCAATCCTTCTCGGAATGGACCAGCACCGTGGTGAACCCCATTTCCTTGGCCGGCAGAAGGTTGCGCGCAAGATCTTCGAAGAAAATGGCCTGGCCAGGACGGACCGCATGCAGGTCGCAGAAGCGGTCATAGGAGACCTTGTGCGGCTTCGGCGTATAGTCAGCATCCTCGATGCCGAAACTGCCATGGAAAAGGTGTTCCAGCTGCATTTTCTCGACCACCCGTTCCGCATGGCGGCGCGACCCGTTCGTGTAAACGAATTTCCGGCCCGGCAGCGCACGGATCGCCTCGCGCAGGACAGGCAGGTCTGGCAGCGGGGACAGGTCGATGTCGTGTACATGATGCAGGAAGTCTGCCGGATCGATCTGATGAACCTGCATCAGGCCGGACAGTGTCGTTCCATAGGTGGCATAATAATCCTTCTGAACCTTGCGTGCTTCAACAGGATGCAGGTCCAGAACGCGGGACACGAACTCGGTCATCCGCACATCGATCTGGGCAAACAGGTCGCATTCGGCCGGGTAGAGCGTGTTGTCGAGATCGAACACCCAATCGGTCAGATGACCGAACTTTCCGAATGGCGCGAGATGGATTCCCGCCCTGTTGTCGGTCATTGGCCGCCCGCCTTGGCGAAATCCCGCTCGAAGAACTCAAACACGAGCCGCTGGTCCACCGGCTCCGGCGCGGCCGCGAACAGCGCCGTGCGATAGGCAGAGGCCTCGCAGTCGTCCCGGCCCACAATGGCGAATTTGGCGCGGCCAACGCAGAACGGGTCGGACGCCTTGGACAGGGTACGGATCCGCGTGCCGTCCTCCATCTCGCCATAGACATAATGCTCGGTGCCGCGCAGCGCCTTGTCGATCACGCGCGCGCAGCCGCCGGCTTCCAGCATCCACCAGCCCCGGCTCTCCCAGCCTTCCGTCCCCCGCCGGCCGATCGCGCTCCATATCCGCTTGTCGGTGCGGTTGCACAGGGTGAACCCGACAGTCCGGCCCGTCTCCTTGGCCACTTGTTCCAGAAAGTCGATCAGATCGGCGTCAGACGTGGAATCCGGAAGATTGTTGTCTTCCAGAAACTTGCCGATGGCGGCCCGGGTCTTGTAGCCGATCCGGCCGTCAATCGCGCCGGACACAACACCCGCTTCCTCCAGCAGGCGCTGGATGCCGGCAGCCTGCGCCGTGGCACGGTCATAATTCTCGATCTCGGTAAAGGTCGTCGTCCAGCGCGAGCGGCTCTTGATCTCGACGGGACGGAATCCGCGCGCCTCCAATCCCATGGCCGTGCAGTTCGGAGGGCTTTCGAGCGAGAATCCGCCCGTCGGGTCCACGCACAATTCACGGGCCCCGCCCCACTCACGCAACCCGCCACGATGCGCCGTGGATGTACGGCCATAGATGTAGTGGTATTTGGGGTCGAGCGGCGCGCGCACCGCGACCTGACAGGCGCCGGGCTGTAGCTTGATCCAGCCATCCACAGTGACCGAACCACCAACCGGGCGTCCGATGGCGGACTCGATGATGTAGCTGGTCTCGTTGCACAGTTTCCAGCCATCGCCGGATGCACCCTGCGCCTGCGCCAGAGACGGAATTGCGGCCATCGCTGCGAGGGTCAGAAGGCCTTTAAGAAATGAGCGTACCTGCGCCATGTTCTGTAAATAGCTCCATGAGCAGGGCGTGCGGTGCACGCCCATCGAGGATCACTGCCGCCCCGACGCCATGTTTTACGGATTGGGCTGCGGTTTCAAGCTTCGGTATCATGCCACCTGCAGCTGTCCCGTCCGCAATCAGGCCCGGAATGTCGTCGACCTTGATCTCCCGGATCAGGGTTTTCTGCTTGTCCAGCACACCGGCAACATCCGTCAGAAGGAACAGACGGCTGGCGCCCAGCGCTGCCGCCAGGGCGCCGGCAGATGTGTCGGCGTTGACATTGTAGCGGTGCCCGTCAGCTCCGACCCCCACCGGCGCGACGACCGGGATCAGTTGGGAATCAGCTTTCAGCAAGGCGTCCAGCACGCTCGTGTCCACGGCGCTCGGCTCGCCGACAAAGCCGAGATCCAGAACCTGTTCGATATGGCTGTCCGGATCGCGTTCCGTCTTCTTGGCCTTTTCGGCCTGGATGAGGTTGCCGTCCGATCCGGACAGGCCCACGGCCTTGCCCCCAGCCTGATTGATGGCACGCACGATCGATTTGTTGATCGGACCAGACAGCACCATTTCCACAACTTCCATTGTGGCTTCATCGGTGACGCGCAAGCCGCCCTTGAATTCCGACACGATGCCCAGCCGATCCAGCAGCTTGCCGATCTGTGGCCCGCCGCCGTGCACGATCACGACATTGATCCCGAGAGTCTTCAGCAAGACGACATCGCGCGCAAAGATTGCCGACAGGCGCTCGTCCACCATGGCATGGCCGCCATATTTCACGACAATCGTCTTGCCGGCATAGCGCTGGATGTAAGGCAGCGCCTCGGAGAGAGTGCGCGCGGTGAATTGCGCGTCGGAGATCTGGTCTGTCATGCGCGCCCCCTTAGCGCGGTTTGACGTCAGGACAAACTGCGAATCCTATAGCGGGCGATGCATGAAGACGCTGTTCGGGTCGAGCGCATAGTCGCCGAACGGCCCGCAATACTGGAAGCCATAGGATTCATAGATCCGGCGCGCCGGCAAGAAGCCGACCATGGACCCCGTTTCCAGATACAGGGCCGAGTAGTTCCGCCGCCCGGCTTCCATCATGATGTGCTCCAGCATCCGGCGGCCGTGCCCCTGCCCGCGAAGGTCCGACTTCGTATGCATGGATTTCACTTCGCCGGTGCCATCCGACAGATCCTTCAAGGCCCCACAGCCAACCAGGCTCTGGTCATCCCACATCGACCACACGGTCACATCCGGAGACCGCAAGCCTTCCGCCGGCAGGAAGTGGCAGCTTCCGGGCGGTGACAGGGACAGCATCAGATCCGCATGAACCTGTAACAGGGCCAGCATGTCCGGGCTGGAAACATCATCCACCTTGATCTCGATCGGCATAGGGTCATGCGCTCCAAAAAATTCATCCGGCGCGCATGTAATCCCAATTCGATTAACTATTCCAGACTGGCAATCTCCGCCCGCAATTCGGCGATGCCCCACCCCTTTTCAGACGATGTCTGGCGCACGACCGGATGCGCCGCGCCGCGCTTCTTCAGCTTGTCGGCGATCTTTCCGGCCAGTTTGTCGACCTCGGCCTTCTTCATCTTGTCGACCTTGGTGAGCACGACCTGATAGGTGACCGCAGCCTTGTCGAGCATGGTCATGACTTCCTCGTCGGTGTCCATCAGTCCGCGCCGTGCATCGACCAGCAGGAACACACGACGCAGCGAGGGACGCCCACGCAGATAGGACCGGGTCAGCCGCATCCAGCCTTCGGCCTGTGTCCGGCTGACCTTGGCATAGCCAAAACCCGGCAGGTCGACGAGGTACATGCGGCCTTCGCCGAGATCGAAATAGTTCAGCTCCCGCGTACGTCCGGGCTCGGCTGACGACCGGGCCAGTTTGGCACGATTGGTCAGGGCGTTGATCAGCGAGGACTTGCCGACATTCGACCGCCCGGCAAAGCAGACTTCCGACCGGTCGGACGGCGGCAGGCCCTTCAGGTCCACCACGCCTTTGACGAACTCGACCGGGCCGGCAAACAGGATGCGGCCAGCTTCGAGCGCCTCTTCACTGAAGCCGCCATCCATATCCATCCCGCTAGTCCGTCGCTTTCGCCTTGCCGCCGAACAGCCGTTTCACGAACTTGCCGATCTCGGTCTCGACGCCATTCCGGCGCATGATGAAGTATTGCTGCGCGAAGGACAGGATGTTCGACCACACCCAGTACATCACGAGGCCGGCCGCAAATCCGCCGAAGACAAACATGAAGACCAACGGCATCGCCTGGATGATGCGGCGCTGGGTCGGGTCCGGCGGCGGCGGGCTGAGCGTCTGGATCGCCGCCATGGTCACGCCATACAGGATCGGCAGGATGCCGATGCCGATGATGATGCCGAGGATCGGGATGGATTTGATGTCCGCCGCCGACCAGAACGGGATCAGGCCGAACAGGTTGCCGATTGCGGTCGGGTCGGGCGCCGACAGGTCTTTCAGGAAGCCGAAGGAAGCGTGGCGCATCTCGATGGTGACATAGAGCGTCTTGTAGAGCGCATAGAAGATCGGAATCGTGAACAGGATCGGCAGGCAGCCGCCGACGGGGTTGGCGCCCTCCTGCTTGTAGAGTTTCATGATCTCCTGCTGCTGGCGTTGCGGATCGGCCTTGAAGCGCTCTCGGATCTCCTGCATCGGCTCCTGCAGCTTCTTCATCTTCGCCATCGATTTGTAGCTCTGATTGTAGAGTGGCACGAGCGGCAGCTTGACGAGGACCGTGAACGCCAGGATCGCCCAGCCGAAGGAGCCAACAATGCCGGACAGCCATTCCAGCGCATAGAAGAAGGGCTTGGTCAGGAAGAAGGCCCAGCCCCAGTCGATCGCATCCACCATTCGCGGAACGCCGAGATCATTTTGATAGTGTTGCAGCACTTCAAACCGTTTTGCGCCAGCATAGAGGCTGTTGGAAACCGTCTGGCTTTCACCCGGCGCAAGCGTGACCGGAGCGGACTCGGTGCGCACTTCCAGAGGCCCGCCGCGCGACAATTTGCGCTTGTCGACAAGGCCGGCAAAGAACGCGTCCTGCTGTGGCACCAGCGCGCCCAGCCAGTACATGTCGGACAGGCCCCACCAGCCGCCCTGATTTGACGGGAACGTGCCCTCACTGGTCTCGCCCTTGATATCCTTCAACTGGAACAGGGGCTTGTATTTCTTCAAGCGCAACTCGCCATCAACGACCCCCATCAGGCCCATATGCGCGAGGCTGCCTTTGGACGACGAACCGGGGTCCGTCGTTTCAAGGAATTCCTTATAGTCGCCATGACGCTCGATCGAACCGATGGCGCGCACTTCGCGAGACTCTCCGGAATTGTTCGTCACCGTATCGGTGAAGGTGAACAGGTAATCCTCATCAACGGAGATTTCGCGGTCGATGACCAGGCCTTCGGACTCGAGGCGCAGAATGAGCGGGTTGCCGGGCGTCAGTTGCCCTTCCCCGACCTGCGTCCAGTTCGAATTGCGGCCGGCGACGAGTTTCGAGCCATCAGCCCAGTACCAGGTTGCAAAATAGCCGAACTCGGAATTCTCAGGACGGAACAGGCGCACTTCCTGTTTCTTGTCGACGGTCAGGTAATGCTTCTTCAGGCTGAGATCGTCGATCCGCGAACCCGCCAGACGGATCGAACCATCGACGGACGCCGCATCGAAGGGAACGCGCGCATCAACCTGAAGCGCTTCCTGCACCGGCTTGATTTCGGCGATCGCGGGCGCATCGGATGTCACCGTCGGTCCCGTCTGCTGTTCGGCCTCGCGAACGGCCTGATTGGCTTCGAACTCTTCCTGCGCTGGCTTCATGATGAAGGCCTGATAAGCGAATACGAAGGCAATCATGGCGACCATGGCGATCAGAAAATTGCGCTGGTCTTCTTTTTCCATCTGTCGGGATCCCGGCAATCTAGTCAGCGCGCCGGTCTCGGCGGCAGGTGGGGTTAATCAGCGGCGAGGCTTATCAGCGCGCTTTCCATATCGTCAAGCAAACGCGGCCACGCAATGTCAGCGGTTTCCATACGGGCTATGAACACATAATCCCAGCCCGGTTTGCCCAGCTGCGGCAAGAGAACACGCGCTGCCTCCCGCAGGCGCCGCTTGGCCCGATTCCGCGTCACCGCATTGCCAATCTTTTTGGTCGCCGTGAAGCCTGCACCGGCATGCACGCCCGGGGCATCACTCTTGCGCCGGCGTGCCTGCACGAGCAATGCCTTGCGCTTCTCGGTCCTGCCATGGCGGACAAAAACGAATTGAGGCCGTACGCGCAGGCGTACGACCTCAATTTCGGACTTGGATGTCTCGCGCGTCATGGCCCTTGCCGCCTCCGACAGAGACAGCCCCCGGCCTGCCGCCCTAGGCGGACAGCGTCTTGCGGCCCTTGGCGCGGCGACGTGCCAGCACCTTGCGGCCATTCTTGGTCGACATGCGCTCGCGAAAACCGTGCGTACGCTTGCGGCGAAGATTGCTGGGCTGGAATGTGCGTTTCATGTGTCTGCTCTGAAAGCTAAGAATCTCGGAAAGAGGGGCCAATACAGGCAGCACCGCCCCGAAGTCAAGCCGGAGGGGCAGCCGAAACCGAATATATGTGACTCATTCGGCGCTGCACTCTTTACAATCCCGCCCGGCTTTGTGAACCCTGCGCCGGGCGGCGGGGAACAGACCATACCAGAGAGGTGTCATGCGGCTTCCACGCTTCCTCCTTCCCTGCCTTCTCGTCCTGTCCGGACTGCTGCTCCCGGCCTTTTCCCAGACCATTGATTATGCGCGCCTCGATGCCCGGCTCAACCGGCTGGCCGCAGAGGAGGACATTGTCGGCCTGTCGGTGGCCGTGATCGACCGCGGCGAGATCGCCTTCGCCAGGGGTTATGGCGTGACGGAACTGGGAGGCGAGCCCGTCACCGACGAGACCGTCTTCCGCTGGGCGTCCCTGTCAAAAGGCGTCGCGGCCACCGAAGTCGCGATCCTGGCCACTGAGGCCCGGCTGAATCTGTCCGACCCGGTCTCGAAATATGCAACCACGTTGCGCCTGCCGAATGGCGGTGAAGCGCAGGCGACACTCGAGGACGTCCTGTCGCACCGGCTAGGCATTCTGCCGAATGCCTATGATACACGACTGGAAGACGGCTGGGATCCTGCCAAAATCCGCACCAGCCTGCGCTCGCTGAAAGCCATCTGTCCGGTGGGCGACTGCCACACCTATCAGAATGTTGCCTATGACAGCATCGCCGAAGTGATAGAGGAGGTGACCCAATCGCGCTACGCGGACGCGGTGGAGCATTCCGTATTCAAGCCGATCGGCATGGTAACAGCCAGCATCGGCCGGGCGGGGCTCGAAAACGCGTCATCCTGGGCGCGACCGCACACCAAACGGAGCCGGGACGCCGGCCCGCCCCGCAAGAAGATCGTCAATGACGACTATTATCGCGTGCCCGCCGCCGGCGGCGTAAACGGCTCGATCCGCGACCTCGCCCTCTATGCCCGGGCCCATATGGGTCTTGTGCCGGACGTGCTGAGCGATACCGCGCTCGAAATGCTTCAGGCCCCCCGCGTCTATACGCGCCGGGAACAGGCCGGCATGTCCCGGCGCTATCGCGGCACCGTGCGGGACGCCCGCTACGCACTTGGCTGGCGCGTCTACAAATACGGCGAACCCGGCTATCGCGTGGTCGGCCATCGCGGCGCCGTGGAGGGGTACAGGTCCTACATCCTGTTCGATCCGGAGCGCGACACAGGCGTGGTCATTCTCTGGAATTCGAGTTCCCGCCGCCCGAACGGCATCGGGTTCGAGGTCATGGACATGGCGTACAATCTGCCGTTCCGGGACTGGATGGAACTGGATGGACAGGCCAGCGCGGGCAGCCGCTGACGCCCGGATCACGCGCCTGTCAGCGACGCGCACGCAGACGTGACGGGATTTCCGGGCATGACCGGACTATGTGGATGTTCCAGACTACCTGCCCACAGGACCGACCCGCCATGCCCCGCCTCCTTGCCACCAGACGCCTGTTGGCCGCGCTCGCCGCCAGCTTCCTGATTGCCCTGCCCGGCACGGCCGAAACCGACGCTGTATGGTCCCGTCTGCTCGCCACGCATGTTCATGAGAGTGCAGATGGTGTGAACCGCGTTGATTATGCCGGGCTGGCGGCCAGCGCGCAGGATCGCGCCGCGCTCGACGCCTATATCAACAGCTTCGCCGCGCGAGACCTTTCAGGCAGCGGCGACGTCGAGTTCGCGGCCTGGGCCAATCTCTACAATGCGGTCACGATACGCCATATCCTGTCACGCTACCCCATCGATTCCATCCAGGACGGCTATCTCTTTGGCGGGCCCTGGAAACAGGTCACGGTAATGGCCGGCGGGCAGGAAGTCAGTCTGGATGCGATCGAGCATGATATCCTGCGCCCCCGCTTCCGGGATCCGCGCGTCCACTATGCCGTCAATTGCGCCTCTCATGGCTGCCCGAACCTGATGCGCCGCGCCTGGGCCGCCGACACACTGGATGCCGACCTGGACGCGGCTGCCCGCGCCTACATCAACCATCCCCGGGGCGTGCAGGCCACCTCCAGGGGACTGACGGTTTCCTCCATCTACAAATGGTTCCAGGCTGACTTCGGGGGATCAAGGCAGGGCGTCGTCGCCCATTTGCTTGACCATGCAGAACCCGACCTTGCCGAGAAAATTCGCGCCACACCGAGAATCCGCGGCTATGACTATGACTGGTCGCTCAACGACACCCGGACGGACCCTGCCCAATGACTGATCCTGCACCTTCCCCTTCGCGCCCGCTCTGGCTCCGGCTCTGGCCGCTCTACCTGATTGCCGGCGGCCTCATCGCGGCTTGGGCGCTGGGCCTGTTCGACTATCTCTCGCTGGAGACGCTTCGCCAGCAGCAGGCCAGCCTGCGAGCCTTTGTCGAGGATAATCTGATCCTCGCCATTGCCGCCTATATAGGGGTCTACACCGCAACCACCGTCTTCATGATTCCCGGCGCGCTGTGGATCACCATCACCGGCGGCTTCCTGTTCGGTCTCGCCGGCGGCACCATTGCGACCGTGATCGGCGCGACACTCGGCGCAAGTCTCCTCTTCCTGGCGGCGAAGACCTCACTGGGCGGCTTTGTCCGCAAGGTGGCCAGCGGCTATGCAGACAAGGTGCGGTCCGAATTCCAGGACAGTCCGATGGCCTACATGTTCGCCATGCGGTTCATTCCTGCCCTGCCCTTTCCGGTCGCCAATATCCTGCCAGCCATTCTTGGAGCAAAGTATCGCGACTATGCGGTCACAACCGCGCTCGGGATCATTCCCGGCGTTATCGCGTATACTTGGGTGGGAGCAGGCCTGGGAGCGACCTTTGCCCGCGGTGAGGACCCGGACCTCGCATCGGTGTTCCAGAACCTGCTGCCCGCTGCCATCGCCTTGGGCGTTGTGTCCCTGTTGCCCGTTGCATGGAAGAAATTCTTCCCGAAAAAAGCCAATCAGATTGAAGAGGCCGCCTGATGTCCGACCTTGCCAACCCCAATGCCCGCGCCCCGCTCGCCGGCTCTTCTGATCCGGACCGGATCGCCACCTCCCCGGCACCGCATGCAGCTGGCACTGCGCCAATGCGGGAAATGAAGGCTGACCTTGTTGTGATCGGTGCAGGCTCGGCCGGTCTGTCGGCTGCTGCCGGCGCGGCACAGCTCGGCCTGTCCGTGGTTCTTTACGAGAAGGGCGAAATGGGTGGTGACTGCCTGAATACCGGCTGCGTCCCGTCCAAGGCCCTGCTCAGCGCCGCCAAGGCGGCCGCCCATATCCGCGAGGCTGCGAAATTTGGCGTGGAAACCGCTCCGCCGCGTGTGGACTGGGAAAAGGTGAAACTGCATGTGCGCACCTCCATCGCAACAATCGCCCCGGTCGACAGCCAGGAACGGTTCGAAGGGCTTGGCTGCACGGTCATTCGTGAACATGCGAAATTCGCAGGGCCCGACATGATCGTGTCTCCGACCACGCGGGTGAAAGCCCGCCGCATCATCATAGCCACGGGATCGCGCGCCTTCATTCCTCCCATCGAGGGACTCGCAACTGTTCCCTATCTGACGAATGAAACCATATTCGATCTGCCGGATTTCCCGGACCATCTCGTCATCCTCGGCGGCGGCCCGATCGGGATGGAAATGGCGCAGGCCTTTGTCCGCCTGGGCGCCAAGGTCACCGTGATCGAAATGGGCAAGGCGCTCGGCCGGGCCGATCGTGCCCATGCCGAAATCGCCATTGAGGCCCTGCGGGCCGAAGGGGTCACGCTGCTGGAAGGCTACAAGGCCACGAAAGTGGAACAGGACGGCCAGACACTCCGCATTCACACGGAACCGAAGGACGGCGAAGCCTGGACCGTCGAAGGCTCGCACCTTCTTGTCGCGGTCGGTCGTGAGACCGTATTCGACGGCATGGACCTCGAGGCCGGGAATGTCGACCATGACCGCAAGGGCATCATTGTCGGTGACACGCTCCGCTCGAAATCCAATCCGAAGGTCTGGGCACTGGGCGACGCCGCTGGACGCGAGCAATTCACCCATATCGCGGGTTGGCACGCCTCGGTCTTCACCCGCCGCGCCTTCTTCAAGCAGGGCACAAAGGCTGACAGCCTGCCCGTTCCGGCGGTCACCTACACGTCGCCGGAAGTCGCCCAGCTGGGACTCACAGAGGCCGAGGCCCGCGAGAGACATGGCGATGATGTTTCCACGCCCAGCTTCCGGTTCGAGGAGAGCGATCGCGCCATTGCCGAAGCCGACACGGAAGGCGAAGTGAAGCTGATCGTGCGCAAGGGCAAGCTGCTCGGAGCATCCATCGTCGGCAAGGATGCCGGTGACCTGATCCAGCTTGTCTCCGTGGCCATGTCGAACGGGCTGGGCGTCAAGGACCTTACCAATTTCATCTCACCCTACCCGACCCGGGCCGAAGGGGTGAAACGGGCAGCGAACGCCCAATTCACGGACGTCGTATTCGGCAAGAGCGCCAGGCTGCTGGTCAGCTTGCTCCAGCGCATTCCCTAGGGTAGGTCAGGCGGTGTGAACGACACCGCTGACCCGTCCCTGCCGGCCCCTGATACAACCCGCGCCGGGGCGCGCTGGTTCGACAGCCTGTCATTCCGCCTGTTCGGCCTCACCATCCTGTCCATTCTCGTGGTCGAGGCCTTCATCTTCGTGCCCAGCGCGTCTGGCCGGCGTACCGCATGGCTCACAGAGCGCGTCGAGGCCGCCCGTATTGCCTCCCTGGCCCTGGAAGCCTCGCCTGGCCGGTCGGTTTCCGAGGAATTGTCAGCCCGGCTCCTGGACAATGCGGAAGTCTGGGGCGTCGCCGAATTGGAGATGGCAGACGAGATGCGGTTCCAACTCCTGCCACCGCAAATGCCGCTCAATGGTGGCATGCATGCGCTTGACCTGAGAGAGACCAGCGTAGCCAGCCGCGTGGCCAATACGTTCGGGGCGTTCTTCGCGCCGGATGACCGAATTCTGGTCGTCACTGCTGAAGGCACCGAACCCGGCCGGGTCATCGAAGTCCTGTTGCCACAGGCCCCGATGAAGGCAGACCTGCTGGCCTATGCCCGGCGGATTGCAGGCCTGTCCGTGCTGATCGCCCTGGCGGCGGCGAGCATCATCTATGTCCTGCTCCATCTTCTGGTGGTACGCCCCATGCAGCGGGTCACCCTGAGCGTCGAGCAGTTTCGCATGGATCCGGGATCCTGGACGAGGCGCCTGCCCCATACCGGCAGGCGGGATGAAATCGGACGCGCCCAGAATGCGCTGGCCGATATGGAAAGCGCCGTCGCGGAGAGTTTTCGTCAACGCGCCCATCTCGCCGAACTCGGCACCGCCGTCGCCAAGATCAATCACGATCTGCGTAACTCGCTTGCGTCCGCGCAACTTGTCTCTGACACGCTGGCGCGTTCGGATGATGCACGTGTACAGAAGGCAGCGCCGAGACTGGAGCGAGCCCTGACCCGTGCCATCACGCTGGCGACCGAGACACTGGACTATGGCAAGGCGATGCCCCAACCCGCCGAACTTGAACGGGTCGATCTGCGGCAGGCGCTGGATGAAGCGGCGGATGAAGCCCTTGCCGCCTGGCCTTCCGTCGAATTCGTCAACAATGTCCACATGATGGATCACGTCATGGCAGACCCTGATCACCTCCACCGGATCGCGGCGAACCTGATCCGCAATGCGGCCGAGGCCATGTCGGCCGCCGGTTCGGACCCTTCCCGCATATTCGTCAGCCTGGAGACGAATGAGGTGCACTTCAATGATACCGGCCCTGGCCTGCCGGAGAAAGCGGCACAGAACCTGTTCACGCCCTTCGCCGGCTCGTCACGGCAGTCGGGCACAGGTCTCGGACTTGTGATCGCACGAGAGCTCGCCCGATCCATGGGCGGAGACCTCGTCCTGTCAGCAACCGGTCCAGACGGGTCCAGTTTCCGCCTCACACTTCCGCCACAAGGCTGACACGATCGGGGGAACCAAGCCCCGCCCAAAGCATTGGTTCATCAGACAAACGGATGGACCCCATGACCCCCGAGACCCTTGTTTCCGCATTTGTTTCCACCGGCGCAGCAGCCGCTGCCGGGCTGGCCGTCGTGCTGCAGCCCAGCCTGCCGCGCCCGGACGTCACACCTGTCGATCACTTTCAGGCAGCCGACTATGAGATCTATGACCGGGGCTTCACCCTTCAGGGCCGACCGTGCGAGATCGGGATCGAAAAGCGAGGCATCTGCCTCAGCAGATCTCCCCTGGAGGATGCCATCGTGCCGGGCATGATTCTGCCGGTCGAAATTCCGGCAACCAGCGCCGAATTCCCGATCATCCTGGAATCCCCTCTGAAGACAGAAGGACTCCAGACGGTGCGATTCGGTCACAGGATTGCGCTGCTCAATCCTGAAACGCGCGAGATTGTCGATGTCATTGATCTTGACGCCCAATCCTTTGCCGACGCGCGTGATCTCGACCGCCAGAAAGCCGACATGTCCGGTCCCGCCCGATCAAGTTGAGCAAGTGCTTCACAAGCCCCCACAAAAAAAGCCAGCCCGACGGGCTGGCTTTTGAGCATCTTTCAGACCGGGTCTAGTTGGTCTCGTCTTCGATTTCGTCCGCGGCATCATCGATCTCTTCACCCAGCTCCTCGGCCGGACCTTCATTCGTGTCGCAGGCCGCCAGACCAAACGCACCCAGTCCGAACAGAATTGCAATAAGAGGCTTTTTCATTTCCGTATCTCCTTTATCAGTCAGCCCCCAGATTGAAGGCGTCCCGTTCCAAACGTGCAGCAGCGGGACTGGTTCCGATGGAGCAGATTCTACGTGTCCTCGCCCCCATACAATCCTCCGCCAGATGGTCCCGCGCACATATATGCGGATGACTGGCTGATCGTCGTGGACAAGCCGGCCGGCCTCCTGTCTGTGCCGGGTCGGGGGCCAGACAAGGCAGATTGCGCGCGGTCGCGAGTCCAGGAGATCTGGCCTGATGCCCTCACAGTCCACCGGCTGGACATGTCGACCAGCGGCCTGTTGCTGTTTGCCCGTTCGAAGGACGTCCAGCGGGCCCTGTCCCGCCAGTTCGAGCAGGGCGCGGTGGAGAAAACCTATCTGGCCGACATCTGGGGCAGTCCGGACAGAGAGGCCGGTCTCATTGACCTGCCATTGATCACGGACTGGCCTAACAGGCCCCGCCAGAAAGTGGATCACGAGTCCGGCAAACCCAGCCAGACCCGCTATGACGTACTGGCGCGCCACGCCGCCACAAGTCGCGTCAGGCTGGTTCCGCTTACCGGGCGGTCGCATCAGCTGCGGGTTCACATGGCAGAATGTGGCCACGCGATCCTCGGCGATGATCTGTATGCACCCCCAGCGGCACGCCGCCACGCATCCCGACTGCACCTGCATGCGGCCTCGCTGGCCTTCACCCACCCGCACACCGGTGACCGCGTGGCGTTTCAGTCCCCCTGCCCGTTCCAGACGCCTTGACGGGGCGCCCCTTTGGCATTATCGTTTTTCGATATTTGGAGATTGCCGATGCACGCTGAAATCGTTCGCCTGTCGCTGCACCATGTCGACATCAAGATCGTCAAGGATGATCGCATGCATGTCCTGCAATGGCGCCGAAACCTGCTCTGGGACGAAGTCCTTCTCGACGGCAAACGCCAAGCCTCCAGCCACGGCCTGTTCGGCCGGGAAAAGGTCTATGGCCTCGTGTTCGGCCGCGCGCCCGACGGCAGCGGCGGCGAGCAGGTCATGCTGCTCCTGGACCCGTCGACCCATGCCGACTGGACCGAGGGCACCCAGCGCGTGAAGGGTGTACGCCTTGAAAGCCGGGATGGACCGCTGGTCGCCTTCGGCTCACTTGATCCCCGCACCATGGAAAAGCCCGCGACGTTCGCAGACTGGATGAAGAAGAACATGGGCATGGAATGGGGCGACCCGCCATCGAGCCGCCCGCACTAGTTCAGGATCAGGAGTCCCGCGACGCGGAGACCGGCACAAGCCGCACGGTCGCCTTGCGGTTCAGGGGCTCAACCACACCATTTGCAGCATAGGCGCGTGCCTCACCTTTCGGCATTACGCTGATCTGTTCGGCCGAAAAATCCCGGGCCTTGAGCGCGAGGATCACGGATTCCGCGCGATCCTCCGACACTTTCCGGTTCAAGGCTTCCGGCCCGGTCGCATCTGCATGGCCGGCGACCTCGATGCGAAAATAGTCGCACTGCGCAGCATCCTCCGCCACGGCGTCCAGCACGGCTTCGGCGTGATCGCCGAGTTGTGTGACGTCACGCTCGAAATAGATGGTGAATTCTTCGGTAACGCACTGGGCCGGCACAGGATCATGAACCACCGGAGCCTGCGGCGGAGGCGGCAGGTCGGCCTGCGCTGCCAGGGCCGCCGTCGCGGCGGATATCAGGGTCAGGCTGGCGAATTTCATCTTGGTCTCCGTAAGTGACTATGCCCACAGAAACGCCGCCTGCCGCGCCCGGTTCCTTACAATCTTTTCTTCGTCCGCCCCTCATGCGCCCTGGCCGAGGCCGGATCAGCCGGCCAGTCATGCTTGGGATAGCGCCCCCGCATGTCTTTGGCCATGTCCTGGTATCCGGCCCCCCAGAACCGGTCGAGGTCCTGTGTTGTCGCCACCGGCTTCATGCCGGGCGAGAGCATTTCCACGGTGACCGGCACCCGTCCAGACGCCAGTTTCGGATGGTCGCTCAGGCCATAAAAGGCCTGCGCCCGCGCCGAGACCAGCGGTGCACGGTCATCCAGATAATCCACCTGCGCCGACTGGCCCGATGGCAGGGACAGGCTGAGCGGAGCGTCCTTGCGAAGCGCCTCCTGAACCGTCCAGTCCAGCGACGTGATCAACGCTTCGCGCACTTCGTGGCTGGCCGGCACTCGCGCGCCCTTCCTTTTCAGCAACGGCAACAGCCATTCCTCTGCCGTGGCCACCAAGCTGGCTTCATCCCGACCGGCCGCCTCAATGCAGCCTGCCTGCTCCAGCATGGCAATCCGTGCCAGCGTCTCCCGCACCACGTGTTCGGCGCTGATCGCTGCAAACCCGCCTTCCCTGATCGCCTCCAGCATCGCCCGCGCCGCCACGTCCGGGCCGGGTTTCGGCAAGGGGCTTTCCGATAGAATGATCGCCCCCAGCGCCTTGACGCGGCGCGCGGCGAACTTCCCCGTCTTCGAATCGAAACTCGCCCGGTCCTCTGACACGACACCGCCCGCGTCGAGAGCCTCCTTCTCCGCTATCGGCACCGCCAATGAGATACGCGCTTCACGTGCAGCTCCGCCGAGATCAGCGATTACAAGCCAATCGGCCTTTGACAGCGCTTCGGTCTCCGGGACCATGGCGGCCCGGCCCGACGCCATCAGATAGGTGCCCGCAGTGCCGGGGCGTTTTCGGGCGATATGGTCCGGCCAAGCACGCGCCAGCAATTCTGCGAGGTCTCCGCCTGGCGCAGCCCCCTGCCCCCAGCTTTTCGCCTGGGCTTTCAGGCTGCGCGCCCGTGGCGAACCATCCTTGCGAAATCCCGCCAGCCGATCACGCAAGTCCGGCGAGTTGCCCCCCATGCCGCGCTCCCCGGCCAGCGCGGCAACCTCTGCCGCAAGGGCGCGCTCTGCCGGAGTGGGCGCTCCGGCGACAAGCGCACCAAGCCGCGGGGGCAAGGGCAGCCGCGCCATTTCCAAGCCAAGCGGAGTCAGAGCCCCCTCCTCGTCCAGCGCGCCAAGCGTCCGCAAGAGCGCCTGCGCCGCCTTCAACCGTCCGATCGGCGGCGCATCCATCCAGGTCAGTCGCAACGCATCGCGCTCGCCCCATTCGGCCAGCGACAGCACGAGGCCGGACAGATCGCTTTTCAGGATTTCCGGCACCGGCGCAGGCATCAGGCCGCGCGTCGCCGCTTCGTCCCATAACCGATAGCAGACGCCCGGTGCCAAGCGTCCGGCCCGGCCCCTGCGCTGATCGACCGAGGCCCGCGACGCTGTCACCGTGGACAAGCGCGTGCCGAGCCCGCCTGCAGCGTCTTCCGCTACGCGTGACAGGCCGGAGTCGATGACAATCCGTACGCCCTCAATGGTCAGCGCGCTTTCCGCGATATCCGTCGCCAGAACGATTTTGCGCAGCCCTTCCGGCGATGGCGCAACCGCCGCATCCTGTTCAGCGGGGGCCATCGCCCCGAATAGTGGCGCAATGTGAACCTCCGGAGAAAGACCCTCCAGAAGTTCGGCCGTTCGCCTGATTTCCCGCGCGCCTGGCAGGAAGGCCAGAATGGACCCCTCCTCCTCGCGCAGTGCCTTGCGCACCGCTGCCGCCATCCGGTCTTCGATCCGGTCCCGTGACCGTCCCAGATATCGGGTCTCGACCGGATATTGCCGCCCCTGGCTTTCAATCACCGGCGCGCCGAAGACATTCGACACCTTCTCCGTATCCAGCGTCGCCGACATGATCAGAATGCGGAGATCGTCCCGGAGGACGCCCTGCGTCTCCATCGCCAAAGTGAGTCCCAGGTCCGAATTCAGACCACGCTCGTGGAATTCGTCGAAGATCACTGCACCGATCCCATTCAGTTCCGGATCCGACAGGATGCGCCGCGTGAACAGGCCGTCAGTGATCACTTCGACCCGCGTCGCATCGGACACCTTGCGATCCACCCGGGTCGTCAGACCGATTGTCCGGCCCAGCGGCTCACCCAGGGAGCGGGCCATCTGCTGCGCGGCCATGCGGGCGGCGATCCGCCTCGGTTCCAGCATCAAAATCCTGCCCTGTATCACCGGCGTCTCGCCCAGAAGCCCGGAAAGGGCGAGAGGAATGCGGGTGGTCTTGCCCGCACCGGGTGGCGCCGCCAGAATCAGTCGGTTGCCGATCCGCAGGCCGGACCGGACATCGGCCAGCACGTCATCGATGGGCAGGGAGGCAAGCGCGGAATTCACCCTTGCCTGATAGGCGCTTCCCCTGCGCGCTGGCAAGCTGCAGGAATGCACGCCGTACAATTGCTTTCGCACGCGGCGCGGCCTACCGTCTGCGGCTCAACGGGGCAGGAGGCAGCTCATGAAATGGTGGTTTGGCATTGATCTCTGGCAAAGGGTGATTGCGGGGCTTGTGCTTGGCGCGCTGGTTGGCCTCGGTCTGCGGTACGGACTCGGCGCTGAAGCGGCAACCGCCAATGTGACAGCCTGGGCCAAGCCCATTGGCGATGCCTTCATCAACCTCATCAAGATGCTGGTCGTTCCGCTCATCTTCACCACGCTCCTGTCCGGTGTGCTGGCGATGGGCGACCCGAAGAAGCTCGGCAGTCTCGGCGGCCGGGCCCTCATGATGTATATGGGCACAACGGTCATCGCGGTCAGCTTCGGCCTGCTGATGGGCACGCTGATCCAGCCCGGGGCCGGCTTTGACCTGTCCATCGCGTCGGCCGCGGACATCGCCGAAGCCAAGGCCCGGCTCGACGCCAACCCGCAACCCGGCAGTGTCGGCGAGCAATTGATGAATACGCTGCTCTCGATCATCCCGACCAATCCCGTCGCGGCACTGACAAATGGCGACGTGCTGCAGATCATCTTCTTCTCGATCATGCTCGGCATTGGCATCCTGATGACAGGCGAAGCCGGCAAGCCGCTGGCCAATGTCATCAACAGCGCGGCCGAAGCCGTTATGAAGCTGACCCTGATCGTCATGGAAACGGCTCCGTTCGGCGTGTTTGCCCTGATGGCCTGGGTGCTGGGCGAGCGCGGGCTCGACATTCTCGTCTTCCTCGGCAAGCTGACCCTGACGCACTATCTTGCCTGCATTCTTCACATCCTGATCACGTATGGCCTCATCGTCCGGGGCGTGCTGCGCCTGCCGCTGCTGCAATTCTTCCGTGGCGCGGTGGATGCGCAGGCAGTGGCCTTCTCCACCTCGTCTTCCAACGCCACCCTGCCCATGACCATTTCGTGCGCCAGGGAAAATCTCGGCATCGGCAAGCCGGTGGCCTCGTCGGTCCTGCCTCTTGGCGCCACCATCAACATGGATGGCACAGCGCTTTATCAGGGCGTGATCGCCCTGTTCGCGGCCCAGGCCATGGGCACGGCCATGACACCGGGCATGTATCTCACCATCATCCTAATGGCGACGCTGGTTTCGATCGGCACGGCGGGCATCCCGTCCGTCAGCCTGTTCCTGGCCGCCACCACACTCAGCGTGATCGGTGCAACGCCGGAACAGATCGTCATCATCATCGCGGTATTGTTCCCCTTCGACCGGATCCTCGACATGATGCGCACGGTCACCAACGTCACTGGAGACCTCACCGTCGCGACGGCCGTGGCGAAGTGGGAAGGCGAACTGGATGAGGAAATCTTCCGCGCCCGCGACCCGGTCTGATCCTGTCACCGCTGCGGAACTGACATTTCCCGCAGCTCAGTCATGTTCGGTTCAACAAACGATTGTTACCCCCTGATCCATGTTAAGCCGAACGGAGGTGGGAATGGCTGGTATCAATCTTTTCGACATGCTGACGCAGACCAATAATGGAGCTGCCGTTCAGCAAGTGGGGCAGCAAACGGGCTTGCAGCCGGACATGGCGCAAGCGGCCATCAAGGCGCTGCTACCAGCAATTGCGGGCGGATTGCAGCGCAATGTGCAACAGCCGGGCGGGCTGCAATCACTGTTGGGTGCCCTGCAGAATGGACATCACGAACAGTATCTGGACCAGCCGGAAACGCTCGGCAAACCGGAATCCATCGCCGACGGGAATGCCATTCTCGGTCACCTGCTTGGTTCGAAGGACACAAGTCGCGCCGTTGCCGCTCACGCCGCGCAGAAAACAGGCCTCAGCGAACAGGTTCTGAAGTCGGCGCTGCCGATGGTGGCCTCCATGGCCATGGCGTCCCTGTCGAAACAGACCAGGAAGCCCGATATGGCTGGCGCCCTCGCCGGCATGCTCAGCGGCCAGCAGCCGCAACCGGCCCAGGCCGGCCTTGGCGGACTGATCGGCGGCCTGTTGGGCGGCGGCTCCAAGTCACAGCCACAATCCGGCGCCATGGGCATGCTGGGTGGCCTGCTCGATGCCGATGGAGACGGCAATGCGATGGACGACATCTTCCAGATGGTGATGAACCGCCGCTGATCCTTGGAACCGGAAGACGCATGGGGCATTGAAACCTCATGCCTTTTCCCCCGAAATACTGGAGCCTTGCAGGCGTCTGCCTGCTCGTCTTTGCCGGCCTTGCCTCAGGTGAGGCCGGCCTCTGGCCTCTGGACGCATTCGACCGCGCCATCACCGATGCCGTGCCCGGACTGCGATCGGAATCTCTCAACCTGCTGATGCTGGCCGTCACCGCACTGGGAGATTCCCGCTTTCTGATCTTCGTCGCCTGTGTGACCGTCTTCGCCCTTCTGGCGGCCCGGGCCTGGCGGGAAGCCATCCTGTTCGGCGTCGCCTTCGCAGCGATGCCACTGATCGTGAAACTTCTGAAGCTCACCATCGCCCGCCCCCGCCCGACTGTGGATCTGTACGGTGGCGTCGAATCCTTCAGCTTTCCGAGCGGACATGCCACCAACGCAGCGCTGATCTATGGCGCGCTGGCGCTGCTTGCCCTCTCGGTATTCCGCAAGCTTCCGGGCCGTATGATCGCGGCCGCATTCGCCCTGCTCGCTATCATGGTTGCCGTGTCCCGCGTTTATCTCGGAGCCCACTGGCCCAGCGACACTTTCGCCGGGCTGGCTCTGGCAGGACTCGGCCTGGTAATCGTCTCGGCCATCCAGGACACAATGCGCCTGCCCGACGCCGCGCGCTTCATCCCGGTCGTGCTCGTCCTGATTACGGGAGCCTTTCCGCTCTATCTCCTGCTCACCCTTCCGGAAGCGCAGGCGCTCTATACAGCCCTGCACAGCGATTAGGCTCGCCCCGGTCCGGCAAACACGCTAATCGGCGGGCATGCTGACCCGCGGCAAAGTCTTCTCCCTCGCTGTGCCGATCATTCTGGCGCAAGCTGCCACAGCTACGACCGGCGTCGTGGATACGGCGATCATGGGACGGTTCGGGGACAAGACAGACCTCGCAGCTGTCGCCATTGCCGCCGTCGCCTACAGCTTCATCTATTGGGGCTTCGGATTTCTACGGATGTCCACGACCGGTCTGACGGCTCAGGCGAGCGGCCAGGGCGATACCGCCGAATCCCGCGCTATCCTGCTCAGGGCCTTGCTGCTCGGCGGGGCTATTGGCGTCGCGCTTGTCGCGCTGTCTCCCCTGCTCAAACTCGGCACGTTTGCCGCCTTCGAGGGCACCCGGTCCGTCGAATCGCTCGCCAAGGGCTATTTCGACGCCCGCATCTGGGGCGCGCCCGCCTATCTGATGGGTCTGGCGGTCACCGGCTGGATGCTGGGCACGGGCAAGACCGGTCAGATGCTCGCCTTCCAGATTGTCCTGAACGGCACGAATGCGGGACTGGACGCGTGGTTTGTCGCCCGGCTCGGCTGGGGCCCCGCCGGCATCGGCGCGGGCACTGCGATCGCCGAATGGCTTGCGCTCGCTTTCGGCGTGATCCTCGTCGCGCCGGCCTTCCGGGGTCATGCCCGCCTGCTCGACCCCGGGAAACTGGCCGCCCTGTTCGCTGCCAATCGCGACATCATGATACGGACGCTTGCCCTGGTCTTCTGCTTTGCTTGGTTCGTCCGGTCAGGCACCTTGATCTCGACCGCGGCGACCGCCGGCAATGAAGTCCTTCTCCAGTTCATCACGGTAGCTGCCTTCGTGCTCGACGGCTTTGCCTTCGTGGCGGAGAAGGAGGCCGGCGAAGCCTATGGCGCGCAGGATGGTCAGCGATTGCGGCGCGCCATGCGCCTGACCACGGAGTTCGCCCTTGTATCGGGAGCCGTGATCTCACTCGCCTACTTTCTCGGGGGTGGTTGGGTCATCGACAGTTTCATCAGGGATCCGGAGGCGCGCGCCGCAGCACTGGCCTATCTGCCCTGGTGTGCGGCAGTGCCATTCCTTGGCATTGCGGCCTGGCAACTGGACGGCCTGTTCCTCGGTACCACTCAAGGTCGCGCCCTGCGCAATGCCGGCCTCATCTCCGCTGCGCTCTATCTTGGCGCTGACCTGCTCCTGCGTCCGGCCTATGGAAACACGGGCGTGTGGGCCGCTTTCCTGATGATGTATGTGTTCCGGGCCGCAGCCCTTGGCGCCTATGTGCCGGGCCTGTTCAGAGGTCTTTCCCGACCGCCTCTGCCAGCGACCTAAACCCATCCGCCTGCAACAGGCGCACCAACTCGGCATTGATCCGCTCAGCCAGACCCGGCCCCTCATAGACCATGGCGGAATAGAATTGCACAGCATGCGCCCCGGCGCTGATCTTTCGATAGGCATCGGCACCATTCGAAATCCCGCCGGCACCGATCAGGTCGAACTCACCTTTCAGCTCACGGGCGAACGCGGCCAGCACTTCCGTGGACGGATCCATCAAGGGGGCACCGGACAGCCCACCCGCCTGGCCCCGGTCGGCACTTTTCAGCGTGTCGGGACGGGCCAGCGTGGTGTTGGAGACGATCAACCCGGACAGCCATACGCCGGGCCCGCGCACGACCTGACAGATATCCCGGATCGCTTCGGCGTCGAGGTCTGGCGCCACTTTCAGGAAGACGGGCTTGTCATCTCGTGAGGTGGCGCCACATGCCGTCAGCAGCGCTTCCAGCGACGCCTTGTCCTGCAGGCCGCGAAGGCCCGGCGTGTTGGGGGACGAGATATTGACTGTGATATAGTCTGCATGGGATGCGACAGCCTCCATGCCCGTCACATAGTCGGCGATGCGGTCATCACTGTCCTTGTTCGCGCCGACATTGGCGCCGAGAGGCACCGAGCCGGCATACGCCTTCAGGTTCGAAACGAAATTGTCGAGCCCGGCATTGTTGAAGCCCATCCGGTTGATCACGGCCCGGTCCTCGCTGAGACGGAACAGGCGCGGTTTCGGATTGCCGGACTGGGGACGCGGGGTGACGGTGCCGCACTCGATGAAGCCGAACCCGTATTTCGACATCGCCGTCGGCACATCGCAATTCTTGTCGAACCCGGCCGCCAGTCCCACCGGACCGGACAGGGCAAGGCCGGATTTCGGCAGCTTTACCGCCAGCACGGGATGGCTCGTCGGCGGGTTCAGAGGCACACCGAGCCGGGCCTTCAGCAGCCGGATTGTTGTCGTGTGTGCTGCCTCCGGCGGCAGCATCTTCACGGCGGCAACGCCAAGATCAGTCAGGCTCATCATCAAACTCCTCCGGCATCACCGGCACGCCCGCGGCATCATGTGCCAGACGCCAGACTGCGTCCGCCTTGGCAATCTGGAGGCGGCCATACAGGTGCGGGAACAATTGCCCGCCCCGGCTCGTTTCCCATTTGAGTGGCGGCAACCGGTCCACGGGAAAGCGGACGAGCCGCACACCCTCAAGCCCGGAAAAATACTTCTCCGCCGTCTCGCCCGCCTGCCCGGCCGTGGACAGATGGACATAGCCATCCTCGCGGTCGAACGGCACATCAGTCACCCCGGAGGCCTCGGCGGCACGCCATTGGTCGTCGGTCAGGAGCTTGTAGACATAAACGTCATCCATGCGCGCCATTCAGCAGGCTTTGACGCCGGGCGCAATATCGGGCCACTGTTGGAAAGGAAATGGGGACAGATATCATGCCGACGCACATTACCCGGGAAGAAGCCGAAACCCTGTACCTGCCTGATGGCCAGACCGTGGCGGAAGCAATTGCCGGGTTCGACCGCTTTTCCGACCTGATGGATACGCGGTTCCGGATTGCCGGGGTCCCGTTCGGGCTGGACTCGCTCCTGGGCCTCGTACCGGTCGCAGGAGATGCCATTACCGGCGTTGCGGGCCTGTATGCGCTTGGCACGGCAGCGCGCCACAGACTGCCGGTCACCGCGCATATCCACATCATCTGGAACCTTGTGGTCGATGTGCTGCTCGGCTCCGTTCCGCTGGCGGGGGATGTGTTCGACTTCTTCTTCCGGTCCCACCGCAAGAATTTCCGCGTCGTTGAAAAACATCTCGTCAAACGCGCCCGGCGCCATCACAAGCGGATGGCCCAGGCCGGAGCCTAGATGGTGGAGCCGCCGGTCTCGCTGGCCCGCGAGATCAACCATTCGCCCTTGCCGGATTCGCAGGCGGCAAACCGGCCGCGCTCCCGCCCGGCAATCTCATACGACATGTCCCGGCAGGTCAGGTCCACACTGCGGGCGCCATCAGCCACCACAGACCGCTGGACAGCGCTGTATTCGCTGACCGTATAGCTGACCTGACGCACGACCGGGCGATACGCCGTCCGGGTCGTGGTCTGCTCGACAGCCACCTGCATCTGCGTGCCGTCCGGCAGGGCGATCAGGGACACGGTGCCGTCCTGCGCCGTGTTCACCACGCTCAGAAACTCCGCCCGCACCGCCTCGAGCGCTGCAGCATCCACCGGCGTGGTCGATGCGCTCTGCACCCGGCCCGCCACGAAATCCTCTACCCGCTGGGAGGCGGGTTGCACCGGCTGTGGCCGGTCAAAATTGCGGACATGGGCCGCGTTCGGCTTCAGCGAGGGCGGGCTTGCCCGCCGTACCGGAGCCTGGGCCACAAGGACCAGCGGCCGGGACGGCTTCAGTGAGGCCGGACCCGGCACCGGACCGTCATGGGCGGCCACCGTGCTGACCGCGGCGGCAATGACCGGCTGCTTGACGAGCGGCTTCACTGTCGGTGTCGGCGCCATGGGCAGGGTGATCGTGTCTGCCGCAGAGGCCAGGCGCACATCGGTGCGCAGGGCGCGGACTTCTGCAGCGGCAATACGGCGCGCCTCGGCGCGGCGTTCGGCTTCGAGATTGGCCAGCCTGCGGGCTTCCGTTTCGGCCTGTGCAATGCGCCGGGCTTCCAGGTCCGCCAGCCGCAGCGCTTCGGCGCGGGCCGCCGCTTCGCGTTCGGCCTGCAGATTGGCCAGACGGATTGCTTCCTGTTCGGCCACGCGTCTGGCCTCTTCCTCGGCGAGGCGACGCTTCTCGATGGCCAGATCTGCCAGCCGCGTTGCCTCGGCCAACCGGTCCAGGCGCTGCTGTTCGGCCAGCTTGCCGGCTTCCGCCTCCGCAATCGCGGCGACGGCATGGCGCTCGGCCTCGGCCGAGGCGGCGGCATCGGCTGCGCGCTGGGCCGCATCCTGCGCTTCCTTGCGCGCGGCGATGTCGAAGGCCATGGCCTTGTAGTCGAACCAGGGCCGCGTCCCGGTGCCGGCAGGAGCGGACGCATCGGCCATGGCCAGCGCAGACGCCTGGCTGGCGGTGATCCGCTGGCGGGTGGCCGCCTCAAGCGCGGCGCGCGTTTCGGCCGCGGCGGCATCCTCGTCGCCATCAGCCGGCTCGCTGCCGGATAGCGCATTGTCGGCTGCCATGACGGACAGGCCGGCAAAGCCGAGCACGGCCAGTCCGGCAAAGGCCAGCTGGGACAGTTTCGCCATCCGCGCGCCCATGCCATTGCCATCATCCCCGTCATGGCCGTCGCCGCCAAGGCTCAACCCGTTGGACAGGGTGATCGCCGGCAGCGCGCCGCTCATCGAGGACATGGCCCGCATCATCAGCGGCGTCCGGTCGGCCAGTGGCTCATCCCCGGCGCCAACCGGGCGTTTCGGACGGGCCGGACGCACCGGCGCGGCCCGGCGCGCGGCATCCCGCGCCAGACGCGGATGCTGAACACCGGACGCGATGGCCAGCGTGGATTGCGGCCGCACGGCACGGCGCGCTTCGAGGCGCTCGCGGAACGAGGCCTCGGGCAGGCGCGCCTGCCGCGCCAATGGCGGCGTTTCGCGGCCATGCACGCTGTCGATCACGGCACGGCGAAGGGAGTCTGGAAGGACGGAAACGGGCTCGTGCCCATCTGTCAGGTGCGTATCAAGCATACCCCTGTCTAACCCCTGGCTACCTACTTTAACCTTAACGCCGTCAGCTTATCGCGTTAACCCTGATCAAACCATCCCCTGACGCGAAGAGTCTCGCTTGTCAGCGCGGTTTTTCCTCCTTAAGGCATGCGCCCAGTCCGCAGGTGCTCAAGGAAGGTACAGTTTCATGTCCAAAACCGCTCCGAAAAAAGTCGTTCTCGCCTATTCCGGCGGTCTGGACACATCGATCATCCTGAAATGGTTGCAGACGGAATTCGGCGCGGAAGTCGTCACCTTCACCGCAGACCTCGGACAGGGCGAGGAACTGGAGCCTGCCCGCGCCAAGGCGCTGGCCGCCGGCGTGAAGCCCGAGAACATCTTCATCGAGGATGTCCGCGAGGAATTCGTCCGCGATTTCGTCTTCCCCATGTTCCGCGCCAATGCCGTCTATGAAGGCGTCTACCTGCTCGGCACCTCGATTGCCCGTCCGCTGATCTCCAAGCGCCAGATCGAGATTGCCGACATGGTCGGCGCCGATGCCGTCTGCCATGGCGCCACCGGCAAGGGCAATGACCAGGTCCGTTTCGAGCTCGGCTATTACGGCCTCAACCCGGACATCAAGGTCATCGCCCCGTGGCGCGACTGGGATTTCAAATCCCGGACCGACCTGCTCGCCTTTGCCGAACAGCACGGCATCGAGATCACCAAGGACAAGCGCGGCGAGGCCCCCTTCTCCGTCGATGCGAACCTGCTTCACTCCTCCTCCGAGGGCAAGGTGCTGGAAGACCCGGCAGAGCCGGCTCCGGAATTCGTCCATATGCGGACGATCAGCCCCGAAGAGGCGCCGGACACGCCCGAGACCATCACGATCAGCTTCGAACGCGGCGACGCCGTTGCCATCAATGGCGAGGCCATGTCGCCCGCCACGCTGCTCACCGCGCTGAACGCCTATGGCAAGAAGCATGGCATTGGCCGCCTCGACCTGCTCGAGAACCGGTTCGTCGGCATGAAGTCGCGCGGCATCTATGAGACGCCCGGCGGCACGATCCTGCTGACAGCCCATCGCGGCATCGAACAGGCCACGCTCGACAAGGGCGCCGCCCACCTCAAGGACGAGTTGATGCCGCGCTATGCGGAGCTGATCTATAACGGCTTCTGGTGGAGCCCGGAGCGCGAAATGCTGCAAGCCGCCATCGACCATTCCCAGCGCTGGGTCACCGGCGAAGTGACGCTGAAACTCTACAAGGGCCAGGCCTACCTGACCGGCCGCTCCAGCCCCTATTCTCTGTACCGGGAAGACATCGTCACCTTCGAAGACGACCACGGCGCCTATGACCAGAAAGATGCCGAAGGCTTCATCAAGCTGAACGCGCTGCGCCTGCGCCTGCTGGCCGGGCGGGACCGGAAGTTCGGGAAGAACTGATCTCTCTGGACTCAATCGAGATATGTTGGGATAATTTTCCCACCGTTGTCAAAAGAGTAAGTAACGAAGTGCTGCGCCATTGTGACAGCGGCGCAAGTAAATTTCTTTCGTGGTTGGCTCAAGTGTGAGATATCAAAGGCGTCGATATCCCAATCCTCGAGTGTGTTACAGAAGTCCCGGATTACATCTGTTTCAAAGTCAATCGGCTTCATTGAGTGCGCAAAAGTATTTCGAATTTCTCGAATAGTATCCATGATCTTCCGGTGGCGAGGTCCAATTATTCCAAGCCCTTGGAGTATTCGAATTTTCGCGGAAAATGTAGCCAAGGGCGAATCTGGCCGCATTACGAGTTCCTCGAAGTTTTCTTCCGCCATCCGGCTTGCGATCGCGAGCTCCGCTGAAGCTTCTAGAAATGGACCAATCGTCAGAACAACTGCTCTGTCTGATGCTGTTTGCATTTCTCGAAAAAGTGCATCCCACTCGGCATCATTGCTCGGTTTCCAAGTTCGAATTTCCTTCAATTTCTTTTTCAGGGTCATCAGGCCGTTTCCTCCAAAAAGTAAGGACATCGTACTACTTTTAGCTGAGTCGCGAACCGCCTTGCCACCCCACCCCTCCCTTTCCATCCTCCGCGCTCAGCCAGGCGGAGGGGAGACCGGTGGCGAAGATCCGATCGAGTGGACGCCTGCTGGCGGAAAGCTACAAGCGCTAATTTCACGCCCTTGGTGAATTCTCGGATGAGAACAAGACTCGCGCCAAAGCGCTCATGCTGAGCGAAGTCGAAGGATCGGGCGCGGGCTTGGGGAGATTGCGGCTCTCCTTCTGGTCATCCTTCGGTTTCGCTCAGGATGAGTCTGGTCCTTGTCCAAACTTTGAATGTGTGACGGCGGACGGGGTTGGTGGGTATCGCTTTGCTCAACCCACCCTACGCCCCACCCTCGTCTCCCCGGCGGATGCCGGAGGCAGATGAGGGCACTCCTCCCCCGCATGCGGGGGAGGTGCCGAGCCTCGCGAGGCGGAGGGGGCTGGTGCCGCGGGTCCGGAGTTCCCCCTCCGTCAGCCGGCTGCGCCGCCTGCCACCTCCCCCGCAAGCGGGGGAGGAGAAGGGGTGCGGTGTTCATTTTCGGTTCCTCCAGCACACATAGCCGGACTGGCGCTCGCCATCCGGGGATCTCATAGGCGGCTCAAAGAGCCGGGCGCGGCGGGCGCCGTGGCGCTCCGCCTGGAACTGAACAAGGCTACGGAATGGAGCGTTACCGCCCGCCGCGCCGGACAGGGGGTTCGGCGGGACACCCTCATGGGGGCCCATGGTCCCGGGTCTTCGTTACCGGCGCCGCACGAACGGGTCTTCCGTGCTTTTCACACGGGAAGTCCATCCGGGGATGTCTCCCGGGCTGCCGGACGAGGCGGGTTCCCTACCTGCTTTCGCAGGCTCACCCTGGCCTGACCTGCCTAGGGCCCGGCGGGACCGTCTGTCTCCCGCAAGGCCCATCCTGTCCCTGCCCTCCCGACCAGAACGGTACCTGATCCGGCTCCCGGAAGGGCAGGCGTGG